>UMDR01056810.1_pt1 | contig 136472 bp, 107 predicted proteins | sample 1964541 | NCBI WGS metagenome assembly UMDR01 (sample SAMEA4835999, study PRJEB28245) | human gut metagenome | biome: gut microbiome; material: fecal sample | place: Denmark | collected 2008 | reverse complement strand
AGGGATTCTCTAACATGTCTTGTTTAACTAAATGACATTGAATCATAGCAGTAACCGAGCGGAAGCGCATACATATTTTCATAAACGCAGACGCCGTCCTCCTCACTGATCTTCTGATAACCGTACGGCACGACCTGCTCTTTTTTCGCATTGCAAAGATAATACCGGTTCCCGGCAAGCGTTGTCAAAATGGTCCGTTCATTCAAATCCTTATAGTGATAGAGTCTCAGTACATATGCCTGCGTCTCTATCAGAAACTCCGAAATATTCCTGTTGGAAAGACTCCAGAAATACTTCATGCTGTGCGTCCCCTGATTGACCGCCGCATTATCATCCAGAGCATTTCCGGTATAGCGGAAAAACGTTTTTTCCTGTTCCTGCAGCTTTTGGACGATCCGGCCAGCCTTCCTGTTGTAAAAATTATTTACCTGCTCTGCCGTCTTATAAGAGCTCTCTTCGTTTCCTCCGCGCCCATACATATCATGAAAGTTTTGTATCAGCCCCGCAAAGGTGAGCATAAACAGAATCGCCTTTATTGCCCGCACCGGTATCCGGTTTCTTTGCAGCAGACAGCCGGCAGACAATATGCATGCGATTCCCAGATACGGCAGTGCGGACAGCATTCCCGACATACTGATTCCCCATAGCTTATTTGCTGCAGCCGCCAGGACGATCAATACGCCCGCATATCCCGCCAAAAATATCAGCAGTCTCTTTGCATCCCGTCGCTGCATGGCGGTCAGCTCTTCCCAGGTATCGCAAAGTATAAAAGCCACCAGCAGCGAATATCCCCATACCCAGCGGTTGGATACATAAGCAAATCCGTTCAGTACATGCGCGGCCGCCGGAAATATCAGCAAAAGACTGCCAATGATAAACAGCGCCTTTTCTTCCGGCCGATATTTTTTTCTGTCCTTACCAAAAAACAGCAGAAAAACTGCCATGAGCGCGGGGACTCCGCACCCCAGGATCGCAGAATATCCCATGGATACCCGTGACACGAAAGCCGCCGGGATCTTGGCATAATATTTCAGGTCGTAGAACAGATCAATCACATATTCTTTGTCAACACGGTAATCATTCAAATATACAAGGATCACCGGTAATAAAATCACTGAGGCAAGAAGCACTCCGATCAGTGAATAGATCCCGATTTTAAGAATCGCAGCGCCAAATTCCCGCTTCCGCTTCCATCCGTAAAGCACGCAGCAGCGCACCAGCACATAAATGATCGTCTCCAGCACGATCATATAGAAAAAATAAAAATTGCTGACTGCCGCAGCAAATACCGAGAGGCACAGGACATACGGCTTCTCCCCGCGCAGGACTTTCTCCACGCCGAGCAAAATCAGCGGAAAATAAATCATCGGGTTCACAAAAAACGGATGCAGAGGTCCTGAAAGCAATGCATGTCCGCAAAATGCATATACAAATGCCCCCGACAGCAGCGCCAGCGTCTGTTTTTTTCCGAGATAAATACAAAAAAGAGAAAACGTTATTCCCGACAGATAATTTCTCATCAGCACCAGAAAGCTATAGAAGTAAGGAATATAACGTGATGGAACAAATACAGAAAACAATGCCAGCGGATCGCCTATCGCATAATAATGAAGCGTTGTCAGAATATTGGAACCATAGCCAATACTGAAATCCCACTGCGGAATTACGAGCCGTCCTTTCGTCACAAGATTCTTCCATATCTCCCTCAGCCACTCACTGTAATAAAGCAGCGCGCGGCAATGCTGATGCAGTGCATCTCCATTACAGACAAATGTTTTTCCTGCAAACGGCGCGTAAGCCCCCAGCATCAGAAGCAGGCTGAGTATCGTATAGACTAAAAAATACTTCCGTATTTCTTTTTTCGTCATGATTCTTTCTCGCCCCTTTTCCCCGTCAGATATCTGATACAAGCATACCACACTGCCTGTTCTTTTTCAACGGAAACCCCTTTCGCTTTTCTTCAAGTATAAGCAAATTTTCGTTTTCTATTTCGGACAGAGGGTGTATAATAACAGCGTATCTTTCAGACATTATGATCAGGTTTACCAACAGGGAGGTTTTTATGAAAACAGGACTTGTATTAGAGGGCGGCGCCATGCGCGGCATTTATACTGCCGGTGTGCTTGACGTCCTGATGGAAAATAATATCTATACGGACGGCGTGATCGGTGTATCCGCCGGCGCTATCCATGGATGCTCGTACGTATCGCATCAGCCCAGGCGCAGCATCCGCTACTATATGAAATACTGCAAAAGCTGGCGCTTTATGAGCTTTCGTTCGCTGCTTCTGACGGGCAACATCGTAAATACCCGCTTTTGCTACGAGGAAATCCCGGAGCGGCTTGACCCGTTCGATTACCAGGCGTTTATCACCTCCGGCATTGAGTTTTACGTAACCTGCACGAACATGAAATCCGGAAAGGCGGAGTACATCCGCTGTACAGACCTGCGCCGCCAAATTGACTGTATGCGCGCATCCGCTTCCATGCCCTACGTCTCCAGACCGGTGTATCTGAACGGCACGCCCTATCTGGACGGCGGCGTTGCCGACAGTATTCCGCTGGAAGCCTTTCAATCCCTCGGCTTTGACCGCAACCTGGTGGTTCTCACGCAGGTGGAGGGCTACCAGAAGCACGGTTCCCGCATCGACAAAGTGAACGCCTACCGAAAGTATCCGCTGTTCCGCAAGGCGCTGCACGACCGCCCGCAGCAGTACAACGAGACGCTTGCAAAAATCAAACAGGAGGAAGAAGCCGGAAACATCCTTGTGATCCGTCCAAGCCGCGACCTGCATGTACAGCGCATGGAAAAGGATCGCGAAAAAATCCGCATGATGTATATGCTCGGCAGACACGACGCGAAAAAGGCGCTGCCGAAGATACGCAGGTTCTTCGAAATGTAATTGCAGACCGGAGCTGATCTTTTCTTTTTCGATATAGATCAGCTCCGGTCTTTTCCTAGCGGATATGGTCCTTCAGATTTTCATCGTCATAATCAAAAATGCATCGCTCATACGCGTTGATAATATGGGTATTCTGATACTTGTCATAACGCTTATGCTGTCTCCCGTAGGTCACATGCACATGACCGTGGATGAAAAACCGCGGATTGTATTTTTCCATCAGACTGACAAAATCCCGGAAGCCCTGGTGCGGCAGATCCCTTCCGTCATTGAGCTGATAGGCAGGCGCATGTGTCAGCAGTATATCAAAGCCTCCGTTCTTCTTCAGCTTCCACCAGAGCCTGCGGACGCGCCGGTGCATCTGTTCATCGGTGTACTGGTTTCCGCCCATGCGGTACCGCATAGAGCCGCCGAGTCCGAGAATGCGGATGCCGTCATGAACATAGATATCGTCATCTATACAGATACAGCCCTCGGGCGGCCGCACCTCGTACTTGTCATCATGGTTTCCCGGCACATAGAGCACCGGGATCGCATACATTGTCGTCAGAAAAGAGAGGTATTCCGGCTTCAGATCGCCCGCCGAGAGGATCAAATCTACTCCTTCCAGCTTTTCTCTCTCATAAAAATCCCACAGATATTTTGATTCTTCATCTGCAATTGCAAGTATCTTCATGTGTCCAGTATTCCTTCCATACCGGACATCTCATATCCGGTTTCTGCTGTTCCCTGCCCGCCGTTTCTGCACCGGCCCCGCAGGGCAGTCTCTTATTCCTCTGCAGATTCCACACCCTGCTGCAGCACAACAGCCTTTGCCTTATCCTGCAGATCCGCCATCTTCGGGATGTCTCCGATCACGTTTTCCGCAAGCCAGTCCATCGTGATGATCTTCTCAGGCGTCAGCACATTATTGCTGTCCTCCTGCACCGGTCCCTCCTGAGAATACAGCACGCCGGAAAACGGATTAAATTCTCCTGAGCTGATGGTATTTTTCAGAAGCTGCACCAGGCGCGCTGTACCAAGCGGAAGATTCTGTGAGCAGATAACGTCCACCATGCCCGAGGACATGCCCCACCAGTAATTGACCGCTTTCACTTTAGAGTTTTCCTCATTTTTCCAGGTACCGCTCAATATCTGACGGATCATCTTTTCATAAAACTTGCCCCAGTGCCAGATCGGCATCGCCAGGTTATGCGGCGATTCTTCGTCCAGCTTAAACAACCCGAAATGACGCGAGCCCTGGCTCTTTCCCGGGATAATAATATCTCTTCCCGACACGTAGGATACGCCCTGCTCACGGAAATGCTCATAAATATCGACATTTTTCTTTGCCGTCCACTCCACGTAGACCTTTGCACGCGGGTTCACCATCTTTGCTCCGAGCGCAAACGCATTTACATTTGAAACCGTCCCATAAATGGGGTAGTCCGCCATATAACCGATGCGGCTGTTTTCCGCCATCGCCCCGGCGATCGCGCCGATGAGGAATTTTGCCTCGTACATCCGAGCGCTGTAGGTACGGATGAAACCGTGGCTTGCAAGCAGGGAGCAGTTCAGGATCTTCACATCCGGATACTCCATCGCCGCTTTGATGCTGGCGTGCGTGAGAACCGGAGAGGTGGTGAAGATCAGCGTGCTGCCATCCTCCACCGCGCACTTGATCATTGCTTCCGCCGCTTTCTCACTCTGCTCCTCCAGATGATATTCCTGGATCATCACCTGATCCGGGAACACCTGCTCCAGATGCATTCTGCCTAGGTCGTGCGCATACGTCCAGCCTGATTTCTGCGGGTCCGTCTCATGTACAAACGCAATCTTCAGCATCGGCGAACTGAGCGGGATCAATCTCTGCAGAAGCGGTTTTTTATTCTCCTTCGGCGTCATCTGGATCTCCACCGCACCGCTGTCCGCAAGGGTGTCAAACACCTTCCAGCTCTTCGTCAGCGTCTCCTTAAACTCTGAGGTGGTCATCTTATCCAGCTCGTCATACCCATGAATCTCTATAAAATCAAGGAAAGCATCTCCCACCGTAATCCTTAATTTATTTCCGCCCATCGCCTTATAGCCGGCGCTGAAGCTGGAATAAAGCGCACTGAAGGTCTGCCTGTCTTCGTCAGTCCATACCTCATCCGGGCGCTTTCCCAGAAGTCTCTGCAGCTTGGAAAAACGTCCTTCCTCAGAGAAATAAATATAGTTTACGCTGGAAAGGTTGTAAAAATCCATAAACTCATAGTAGATCTTATTTTCCTTTTCCTCTGTGCGCGGCGGCACAATACGCGTAACCGTGCCCGGAATAGAAACCGCGTCAAAATACTTTAAAACACTGACGCGCTTATTTCCCTCCAGAACATAAAATTTGTTCATAAACTCGTAAGCCTTGATCGGATCGCGGATCCCTTCCGTCAGATGCGATTCGCAGAGATTCGCCCACTTCCGTGCAAATTCAGATTCTTCGCCAAGAATCGGCATAAAGTTTGCAGCAAACGCCTGGCTCCTGCCCTCTGTTTTCGTACCGACGATCTGATCCGTCGGAATCTGCACAAGACCAAGCGGATATTCCATAATGGAATTTGCCGCCTCCGGTATATCGTCGAGCACTTCCAGATACGGATACAAGCCTTCCGCCTTTCTCACGGCAACCTCTCTCTTACCAAGCTTTAATGCCTTTCCATATTCCTCTAAATTCATTCAAACTCTCCTTTATTTAGTCAAACAGATAGATACTGAAAAACGCTACCCGGTTCATGCCGCACCAGTACTCCATCCCGCACTTTTCCGCCATATCAGCCGCATGGATGCAGTAAGCGGAAAGACAGGAAGCGACCTTCTCCGGAAAACGGCACGGTTTCCCTTCGATCCTGGCGCAGACGCTGCACGCCGAGCACGGTCCCGCCATGACCGGCAGTCCCTCTATGCCCTTTCTGCGCAGCGCTCCGATCAGCTCCCAGGAAATCATATTGTGAAATTTCTTCGCCTCTTTTGTCTGTACGCCGTCCATGATATCGTCCACCTGTTGGATAGTCTGCAGAACCAGCGCCTTCTGATAGACTCTCACCCGCGCTTCCATCTCCTGCGGGCTTCCGCAGTCGGGCGGACACGCGTAGTTTTTCCCATAATTGCCGCACTCGTTCGCCTCACAGCAGGCGCGCAGGCTGTGTATAAACGTAAGCTCCTTCGTCTCTATGATTTCTGCTTTTGTAAAGCCCTCCGAGAGGGCAAGCTCCTTCATTTCCTTCTCTGTCATATTTATCCCCCACCTGTCACGGAGGCATCCTCGCCTCTGCCTAATGCAAATATCTGTCGGCACGTCTGTCCCGCCGCCTATTTCATCGTATACTCCAGCATCTCGTAATGCAGGATGCAGCCCTCACTGATCTCTGACGGCAGCAGCGCACGCGCTACAAGCTTTGTCTCTGCGCTCTCCCCGTCCAGTCTCCGAAGATGCGCATAATCCCCGTCGATCATCACTACTTCATAATCGCATATCGGCACAGATGTCTCCCCCTTTCCAAAATACCGCTGCTTCTCTTCTGTTCTCTGCCTGTGTTCGCCAGGAACATCCTCTCCATGATACCTTTCCAGACAAATATAGCAGGGCATTTCTGGAAAAGCAAGTAAAATTATGCTGTTTTACACTATAACTTATAACTACTCGGCTGTCAGAAATTCCGTCACATGCTTCCGGTACCAGAGCGGCATCATGTTTCGCTGGCACTTTGCATTTCTTCTCTGTTCAATCCCGATCGTGCGGAAAAACTCTTTCCACAATTCCGTAAAGATATCTCCCCGCCGCTCCGTCTCTGCAAGTTTTTGCATTTCCTCCTCCGTAAGAACCGTCATATAAAACGGCTGATCCTTCGGGTGCACCGCCGCGATCCGGCGGTTATCGTCAATGATCATCCATGCCTCCGAGGGCATCCTGTCCGCAAAATGATTCGCGGTGAGCGCAGCGATATTACATTTCGGCTCAATATGCGCAACATAAACCTTCGCAGATACGCGCTGCGCATCCGCATCGTTATTCTGTACCGCGCAGCTCTCATCTGCGTCAAAATCCGTCTCCGCGCCTTCTCTGCCTGCATCGGAGGCCTGCACCGTTTCATATCCGTCTATCGCAGTAAAGCGCGTAAACTCACGGAAATAATGCATCTCGTTGCCCGCCTTCCGACTCAGCTCCAGCACGCGCATCACAGACGGCTCGGAGAACATTTTTGTAACCCCTGCGCCGCAGGCAAAGCCCAGTATAAGAAAACGGTAGATCGCATCCAGGCGATCCGGATAAAAGGACATCGCCGCATAAAATACCTGCCGGTACGCTTCGGCGGAAATCTTCTGTCGGATAGCGCGGACCACCTTCTCCGCCTTTTTGGCATCTGCGCTCACAGATATGTACTCACAGAACAGCTCCGGTTGTTCGACCGGCTCCAATTGCAGCTTTACATTCGCGTGCCCGCGTCTGCCCGCCCACGCTTCGTAGACACATGTCATCATTTCTTCAAAAGTTTCCCCGCACGTATAAATCGTCATTTTCCCCTCCTGCTGCAGCCTGCGCTGTATTTCGGTTTCCATCCATCCAAAGGATCTGCTTTCACGCCTGCATCTGAAAATCATCAAACAGCGACATCTGCCGGAAGCTCTGCTCATTCTGATGCATGATCTGCCAGTTTTCCTTCTGATTGGTACCGACAAGCTGCCGCGTGATATACTGCTCCTCGATCGGCGTCTTATACATCATCCTGCCGGAGCAGGTGATAAAATAATGCGCTCTTTTCAGCACCACTCCGATACGCTTCAGATGAGAAAAATCAAGCGTGCCGTGTTTTCGCGCCTGTACGATCCGCATCGCTGATTTTGGTCCTACCCCCGGAACGCGCAGGATCATATCATAGGGCGCACGGTTGATCTCCACAGGAAACAGCTCCAGATGCCGGAGCGCCCAGTCGCATTTCGGGTCAAGCAGCTCGTTAAAATTAGGGCGCTCTATCGTCAGAAGCTCATCCGCCTGGAAACCGTAAAACCGCAGCAGGAAGTCCGCCTGATACAGCCGGTGCTCCCGCAGCAGCGGCGTGGGCGTATCCAGCGCTGGCAGGGCGCTGTCCTCGTTCAGCGGCACATAAGCCGAAAAAAACACACGCTTTAGATCGTAGGTCTGATATAAATGCTGCGTCGTTTTGATCAGATGGTAATCTGACTCCGGCGTCGCTCCGATAATCATCTGCGTACTCTGTCCGGCAGGCGCAAACGGACGCCTCCAGTCCATTTTGCGAAACCCGGCAGGCAGTGCGAAATCCCCCGATGCACCCGGATCTTCAAGCGGCGCATCATCCCCGGATATGCTTAGGTTTCCCGCCGATGTATTTTTCCCGGATACGCCCGCATTTTCAGACGGCAGCGTGGAGCCGGTATCATTTTTCCCCTCAAGCTGCGCTGTCGAGAAGATACTGTTCGCCAGATACCGGTTGCCGAAACTGCGCTCCATCTGCGCGCTTTTCCCGATTGCGAGGCGGTGCTGCGCGATGGTATCCGTCATCATGCGCATCGGCTTTAAAATTGCTTTGTGGCTCTTGTTGGGCGCAAGCTTTTTTAAGCTTTCCCCCGTCGGCAGCTCCAGATTGACGCTCATGCGGTCCGCGAGATAGCCTGCCGCCGCCAGCAGCTCCTGCGGCGCTCCCGGGATCGCCTTTACGTGGATATATCCGTTAAACCGGTACTCTGTGCGCAGCAGATACAGCGTCTGGCAGATCTGCTCCATAGTGTACGCCGGGTTCTTCCAGACGCCGGAGCTTAAAAACAGCCCTTCTATATAGTTGCGCCTGTAAAACTCTATCGTAAGCTGACAGACCTCCCGCGGCGTGAACGCCGTACGCACAACGTCGTTTGAGGAACGGTTGATGCAGTATTTGCAGTCGTAAATGCAGTGATTCGTCAGCAATATCTTCAGAAGGGAAATACAGCGTCCATCCGATGCAAAGCTGTGGCAGATACCGCACGCCACGGAATTCCCCAGAGATCCCTTTTTCCCCTTCCGGTCTGCCCCGCTGGAGGTGCAGGCGACGTCGTACTTTGCCGCATCCGCTAATATATGCAGTTTTTCCTGAAGCGATAAATCCGATACGATTTCCATGGTGCATTCTCCTTTGCCTTTCTGTCTGCCCCTGCCGCGGCATCTTTTTTGCACGCAAATTTCCTGATTGGGCGCCGCGCAAAAAAGAACATAAGTTCTATTTACAGTATAGAACTTATGTTCGATGATTGCAAGTATTTTTTTACATTTCTGCTACACTTTTCCTGCGCTTCCAAACAACTGTATCTTTTCCATCGCGACCTTCTTCATTGCCTCGATCTCATACGGTATCAGCTTATACATGGAATCCGCCCCGGCTTTTATTCCCGCCTCAATTCCGGTTTTTCCAGCCCTATCAATATCCGTAAAAATATTCACCTTGCAGACGCCTTTCTGCACCGCAATTTTAAAATCATCATCAGACAGGCCGCTTCCTCCGTGAAGCACCAGCGGCAGCTTCGTCGCCTCTTCGATTTCCGCTATTCTGTCAAAATCAAGCTTTGGCGTGAATTTATAATCGCCGTGGGCGTTTCCAACCGCCACCGCAAGGGAATCCACGCCTGTGCGCACCGCAAAATCTGCAGCCTGCTGCGGGTCGGTATAAAAATCCTCCGGGTTCGCCAGCCGTCCTGCGCCCTCGTTGTCTCCCACGTGCCCAAGCTCGCCCTCAACGGTCACGCCCATCCCGTGACAGATTTTTACCATTTCCGCCACTTTCGCCACATTTTCCCCGTAACCCGCCGTGGAGCAGTCGTACATCACCGACGTAAATCCAAGGCGCAGCGCCTGCATACAACGCGCAAAGGTCAGACCGTGATCGTAATGGACACACACCGGAACAGATGCTTTCTCTGCCATCGGAATCAGATATTCCGCCACGCGCTCCAGCTCCATTGCCGGAAGCAGCACCTCTGCCGTTCCAACCATCACCGGCGCGCGAAGCTCCTCCGCCGCCCCGATGACTGCCCGCGCCATCTCCACATTTACCGCATTGAAAAATCCTACGCCGTAGCCGCCCTTCTTTGCCGGAAGCAGCACCTCATTCATATTTACTAACATACTTTTTCCTCCCCGCCTGTCTTTTTCCATCCGGAATCTATCTTTGCCTGCAATTCTTCGAAGGATTTTAAGCCTCCAAGTGCATCATACGCCGTCACACAGGAAGCGCCGGCCGCCGCGGCAAGATGCATGGTATCCTCCAGGGAACAGCCCTTCAGCATTGCCGTCAGAAACGCTGCGATGCTGGTATCCCCGGCTCCGGTCGCCGAAAGCACCCGCTCCGGGACGTAGCTCTTTTCAAAGGCACGCTTCCCTGCCCATCCTTTTGCATCCAGTCCTGCTTTCGCGCCGATCCCCCGCAAAATCTCCGCGTCCGCCGTCTGATAATACATGCCCGGCACGCCGCATTTAATCAGAAGCACCTTCGCACCGAGCTCCATGCAGCGATCCGCCAGCGGTCTGACGTCTGTCTCCACGTCCAGGATCTCCGTGATATCACGCCCGGCAGCGCGCTCCTGCCATCTTCCAAAGCGCTCCTTATCCAGCATAAAGCAAAGCTCCTCCACGCTTGGAACAAAAAAATCCACATACGGTATCACTCGTGTGAGAATTTTTTCCCAGTCCGCTCTCCCGGCTTCCGAATCGGGATCAACCGCCGCAAGATCAAGGGAGGTCGCCGCCCCGCACGCTTTCGCGCGCCGCATGATTTTCAGAAGCTCCTCCCCGTCATCCGCGTAAATATTTTTCATGATCGGCGAATACCCGAAGTGAAACAGAGCCGCCTCCTCAAGCGCTTCCTGCGGGATATCGTCGCTGCAAAAGGTATCATTTGCTCCCGGATCATGCAGGAAAATGCGGTCGATACCCGGCAGCGCCAGGATCACGGAGTATGAAGTCGCCTCGTCCGCAGCAACCAGCATTCCTTCCTGCGCGCCGTATTTCTTTAAAATACCGAGCACAAGCTCGCCGAACGCATCCGCGCCGACCTTTCCCATCAGCGAAACGTCTGCCCCCAAAAGCTTCATCGCAAGCCCGGTATTCGCAACCGATCCGCCCGTATGCACCTTTGCGCCGTCCATATGTACAAGATTTCCCGGCTTCAGGATCTCTGTCAGACTCCCCATCTTTCCCGCCGGAAAAACAGGTGTGATATCCAGACAGATATGACCTGCCGCAATAATTTTTTTCTTCATATATTCACCGCCTTTTTTGCAAACTGTATTTCTGTGATAAATTTATCATAACATATTTGGGCAATATATGCCCGGACAAATTTGTTTTTCAGCGTATGACTTTTCCATAGCAAAAGCGCCGGTGACTGCCTGATGCGCACCGACGCTTTTCGGTAAAAATTTTCCACCTATAAAAACTGATAAATATTATACAGACAAATCAACATGATGACTGCCATCAATCCGATAAATAACCGGTTTACAACACTTCCGTCTATTTTCCGGTTGATAGCTCTTCCCGCCATACCTCCAAGGATTCCGCCGCCAACCATCAGAATCAGCAGACCAATGCTGAATTCCGGTACGGTGCGCGTTACCAGCGTATTGATGAGGCTGGTTATCTGCGAAAACAGAATGATATAGAGAGAATTCTGTGCCGCTGTTTTGGTATCCATAGAGAAAAAGAAAAACAATACCACCAGATTAATCGGTCCGCCGCCAATTCCAAGGAAAGAGGAACAGATACCAAGCGCCAGTCCAATTGCTATGCATACTGCCGGATTTTTTATATGATGCGTTCTGATTTTGTCCTTACGCAGCGTATAGACCAGCGTTCCAAAGGTAATCACCAGCAGGCAGGCGGCCTGAACCGCTCCCACACGATCTTTATCCGGAAACAGCTCTGTCAGATACTGAAACATCATTTTACCGGCAATACCGCCTGCTGCCGCACCGATAGCAAGCGGCGTCCCCGTTTTTCTATCTACCAGAGAATCACCGCTTTGCATTGCCTTTCCCACAGAGTAGCAGGACATCGAGAGCACTGTGCAGCCGGACAGAAAGCTGATGGTGGATACGCTGAGTACCCCGAAAGCATCCAGTAAAGGCTTGATCAGCACCCCGCCGCCAATTCCACAGATTGCGCCAATAACCGAAGCGCCGAAGCTGACCGCCAGAAAAATTATATATAGATAGCTCACCATACCTGTTCTCCCATGATTACCTGCAGCATATTGGCTACAGGAAGAATTTTGGTTCCGGTACCTCTGCCGACCGCCTGAATCTTCATAGCCGGCATTTCGCCAAAGGACTGCGCCAGCTCGCAGATAATTGCCGCCCCGGTAGGCGTAACCATTTCCGTATCCACATCGATCTGACGCAATATACCCTCTGATGCTGCAAAAATCTCCAGCACTGCCGGCACCGGCACGGATAATATCCCATGCTGACAGTGGATAAATCCATGACCATCCTGTACTACCGATGCATAAACAGCTTCCGGCTTTATCATAGAAATCAGTATCGCGCATCCCACAATATCTACGATAGAATCAACGGCTCCCACCTCATGAAACTGCACGTCCCCGACAGCTTTCCTGTGCACCTTTGCCTCTGCCTCCGCCACACGCCGAAAAATGCGCAAAGCAAGGTCTTTCACATCAGATTCCAGCCCGCTCTCCATGATCAGCTCCTGAATATCCCGAAACGCACGGTGCGAATGTCCATGATCGTGCCCGGCTTCCCCGGAATGCTCCGGTTCCCCGCCGTGCGCGTGCTCATGCATATGCGCGTGCTCATGCGTATGCGCGTGCTCGTTCGTATGCGCGTGCTCATGCTCCTCAGTCAGAATTACATCTGCATGGTTTGCCTGTATGCCATTTCGCTCTGTGCGGCCGATCTTTATCCGGTATCCATCCAGATGCAGCTTTCCCAGCTCCGTTAAAAAAACGTCCTGATCCACACCCAGATCCAGAAGCGCTCCCAGCGTCATATCGCCGCTGATTCCGGAAGAGCAGTCAAAAAATAATACCTTTTTCGCCATAATATCCTCACTTTTCTCCATCGCTCCGTGAAAGCTGCCGGAATAATTCCTTCACCCACGGCGTCGGCGCAAAGGGCTGCTTTCGCGTTACCAGTTCTTCGGGCAGATCCAGCTCGGGGCATACCCATCGTTCCTGCGTATCGTCATAGCTGCACTTCATTAAAATGCGAAGCTGATCCATCAGCCAGCTCTCATACTCCATCACGGTATCATAATCTTTATATTCCCTGGTCTTTGCCAAAAGCTTTTCTGCAATTTCCGGGTACTTTTCAATCACATTCTCCGTTTCCTGCGGATCATTTTCAAGATCAAAAAGCTGATCTGCTTCTTCAAAGCCAGAATAAGTAATATATTTCCACTGTTTCCAGCGCACCATTCTGCCCAGAGAGGAGCCTCCCTGCGCGAGATAGGTGTACAGTTCGCCGACTACCATACGCTCCTCATCCTGTTTTCCAGATATAAGCTGAGACGCCAGGCTCTTTCCATCGCCTTTTAATACCTGCGCACCTGCCAGCTCGCATACCGTCGGTGCCAGATCCAGCAGACTCGTCGGGCTGTCGATCCGTATTCCCTGCGGGATGCCGTCTCCCTGGATCAGGAACGGAATATGTACGGAATCATCGTAAAATACCTGTTTTCCATAATAGCCTTTATTCCCATTCATATCTCCGTGGTCAGAGGTATAAATAAAAATCCCCTCATGTCCTGTCCGCTTCAGATATGCCTGGAAAGCCTCATAAACCTGCGCGATATTACGATCGGTCTCTTCCACCAGACCATAATAAGCAGCGCGCGCGGCACGCACAACCTCCGGATCTGTCTCCGCCATCTTCCCTGCAAGCACCGGATGTTCCTTTTTCTGCAGTGTGATATCGTCCACCGGAACACGATCATAGTAATAATCGTATAATTCCTTCGGCGCCACATACGGGAAATGCGGCCCATATACGCCAACCGTCAGAAACAGCGGCTTTTCATGTTCCTGCTTCAAAAAATCCACCGCACGCTCCGTCACATTGCGGTCGTATGCAAGCACCGGGGAATCGCCGCTTCCCATATAATACAGGGAGCTGTTCTCGTCGTAGCCGCGCACGCCGCGTCCGCCCTCCTTTTCCTGCTGCTCCTTCGGCACCGCATTGTGGAATACCGGAGTGCGATCCCCTGCGATCCTCTTCGCATACCCATGACGCTGATCCGGTCCCACAAAATGCATCCGCCCGCACAGTACCGTCTCGTAGCCGGAAGCATTAAGGCTATGCAGAAATGTCGCCTGATTGGAATCCAATGCGCTGAAATTGAATAATACCTTATTATTGCTCGGCAGCTGTCCCGAAACCATCGCCGCACGGGCCGGAACACAGAGCGGACACGCTGTCATTGTATTTGTCATTGCCGCGCCATGCCTGGCTAGCCAGTCCAGCGTCGGTGTGCGCACGATCGAATTTCCGGCGCAGCCCTGAAGCCGGTAGGAATGCTGATCCGACATAAAAAGTAAAATATCTTTTTTCATTCTCCCTGTTTCCCTCCTGCAAAGCGAATCATTCGTTCTCTGCCGTTAAATATGCTCTTTTGACCTGCGTTCTATTTCCGCCGCTATCATCGCCGGACCCGCTCCGCTGTCAATCAGAGCACGAATCCGTTCTTCCTCTCCCGGCGGACATTTTTTCTGTACCCGCCGCCAGAGTGCCTCCTTTGTAAAACGTCGGTCATATTCCCTCGGCACGACGTCGCAGGTAGTCTGATACCAGTCAAGCATCGCCATCCTCATATCCAGGATCTCTTTTTCATATTCAGCCTTCCCGCAGCAGTTCTTTTCCTCCAGCGGATCCTTTTTCAAATCATAAAATTCATGCGCGCCCGACGCACGATGCACATATTTAAATTGCTCCGACCGGATCATCGTTCCCTTTGTGTGAGCCTCCGCATCCGTCTGCGCAAGCTGCCGCGGATAGTACAGACTTTCCATCGGAACCTTCTGGCTTTTTCCGGCTGCGGCATGATACTCATCACACTGCAGCTCATACGGCATCCGTCCGCCCTCGCAGAACACATATTTTCTGCCAGGCTTTGTGCGATCCTCCAGGATCGGACGCAGACTTTTTCCAAACTGATCCTGAGTGGGTTCTGCCCCGGCATAGTCCATCACTGTAGCGTAAAAATCTACCAGCTCCGTCAGCGCATCTGCAATTCCGGGGTCCGTATGCTCCGTCTTAGGCGGTTTGATCAAAAGAGGCACCCTTGTCAGACAATCCTCAAAGGTATTCTGCGCTTTCTCCGGAATATCATAATCTCCGGTGTAATCCCCATGATCGCTCAAAAAGAAAATTGCAGAATCATCATAGATACCAGCTTGTTTCAATGCATCGCACAGTCTGCGGAACTGATCGTCCACCTTGCGGCACATGCCAAGGTAGCATGCGCGCAGCTCATCCCAGTCTTCCCCGGTGTAATCGTCCATCTGCATATATTCGCGCAGGCGTTTCTGGAGCACCGGCTTGCCTTCCCCACGTCCTGCGCGGCGCGGCAGCTTCTTTCGATCTATCATAGAAAAATACGGTTCTTCCACTGCATACGGCGGATGCGGGTACATCAGCCCGAGAAACAGGCAAAGCGGTCTTTCATCCGCCGGGTGCAGGATGCGGTCAATCGCCGCATCCACTGCAATGTCATCCGCAGAATAATTTCTCCCCTGTGCGTCAAGTCCCAGACGTCCCTCAAAATGAGAATAATAATTTTTGTCTCCCGGTTTACCGCGCAGATGTTTTTCCGGTCCCGGGGCATCCGACTGCCCGGACGCATAGCAGATCTCATCGGCAGCCGACTCAAAAAGTCCCGGAATCTGTCCTGCCATCAGGTCATTGCGGTCGTTCATCCACACATAGTAACCGGCGTCTCTCAGTTCCGTAAATAAGTTGCTTTCATCCTCATGCAGCAGATACTGCATCGTGCGATGTCCCCGCACATGCGGATACAGCCCGGTAAAAAAACTGCACCTGCTCGGAACGCAGACCGGATTCTGACAGAAAGCATTTCGAAAGGACACGGCATCTGTTCTCGCAAATTCATCCAGAAACGGTGTGGACGACGCCGGATTGCCCAGATGCGCCAGAGCATCCGCGCGCATCTGATCCGGATTAAAAATAATAATATGCGGTTTTTTCTTCATTACGCGATCTCCGATTTGCAGGTATAGGCGCGTCTGCCCATCACGTTTACCGCTTTGCCGGTGAGCTTCACCAGGCGTCTCTCTGTCAGATGATCGGACGAATTACCTGCCATTATTGTGAGATCGCCCGGCTCTACCACAAATTCCATATACTCGTTATAATAGCCAAGCTGCGCGGTATTCAGATGGAATTTCACAGTCGCTTCCTCACCTGGTTTTAAGGAAACCCGCTGAAAACCTGCAAGCTGCATATTCGGTCTTGTCACATGCGCCCCGAAAAAGCTGGTATAAAGCTGCACCACCTCATCGCCCGCAAGCGCACCCACATTCTTCACACGGCAGGATGCCTCGATCATACCATCCGTCGGCACCTCCGTATTTTCCAGCTGCAGATCCGTAATCTCAAAATCCGTGTAGCTCAGTCCATAACCAAACTTATAAAGCGGGTCGCAGGCGCCGTCCACATAACCGCCGCTGAAGATGCCGGAACCTGTTCCCGTATCGGCGCCGCTCTGATAACCGGAACCGTTTTTGTGATTATAGTAAACCGGAATCTGACCGGCACTGCGCGGTACCGACATCGTAAGCTTTCCGCCCGGATTCACGTCGCCGTACAATACCTTTGTGACTGCCTCCGCCGCAAACTGTCCCGGCATAAACGCCTGCAGGATCGCGGATACATGCTCCTGCGCCCAGTTCACTGCAAACACGCCCGGTCCGTAGAGAACGACTGCCACCGGCTTTCCGACCGCTGTCACCGCCTCCAGAAGCTGCTGCTGCACACCCGGAAGATCCAGGAACTGACGATCCTTTCCCTCGCCTCCGGTCACATTCACCCAGCCGCTGTTTCCGCCAAGCGCCATGATCACAACATCCGCTTCTTCCGCCGCCCGTACGGCCTCCGCAAAACCATCTTTGGATTCTCCGATGATATCACAGCCCTGCGCATACACGACCTCTGCCCGCCGTGCAAGCATTTCCCTCAGACTATGCGCGCCCATACCGCGCAGCACACTGTTCATGTCGCCAAGCTTTGCCCTGTCATCATCTGAAAACATCTCATACATTGCAGCAAACGGTCCTTTTACTTTCTTCTTGCCCGGCTCTTCGCTCTCCGCTTCCAGCTTCGCCTGCTCGTCCGCAATTCCATTGAAAGAGGTCTGCTGTCCGCTCGCCCCGGCAGTAAGCATCTCAATGTATGCCGGATAGGTATATCCGCTCACCGGATAACGAAGATTGTCCGCGTGCGGTCCGATCACCGCTACCTTTGCCCCCTGCTTCAGCGGAAGCATTCCGTCATTTTTCAGAAGCACCAGAGACTTTTCCGCGATTTCTCTGCTGAGCGCATTTTTCTGCGCATTGTTCATCGCCTCTTTTACTTTTTCCACATCACAGTACGGATTCTCAAACAGACCCGTTTCAAATTTAATGGTCAGGATACGGCGTACCGATTCGTCCAGCAATGCCTCGTCTAACTCCCCTGATCGTACATATTCCGGAAGATGTTTATATGCAGCTCCCACCGGGATCTCCGTGTCACAGCCGCCCTTTTTCGCCAGCAGTCCCGCTTCCTCATAAGACTTTGCAATTTTAAAATAATTGTAGGTTTTTAAAACCGCCGCGCCGTCCGATGTCAGCATACCCTTAAATCCCATCGTATCTCGCAGAAGCGTACGTGCAATCTTCGGGTTGTCGATAACAGGAAGTCCGTCAATCTCGCCGTAGTTTGCCATCATCCCGCCCAGATGCGCCTCCTTGTCTGCCGCCTCAAACGGTGTTGCAAATACCTCGTACAATTCTCTGTCATTTAATCGAGCCGCTGCCGTATTTAAACCTCCCTGTGTCTCTGCATAACCCAGAAAATGCTTGGCAATGCAGCTGACACCCTGCTCCTGCATTCCGCGTACATAATGGATACCAAACTGACTGACTACATAAGGATCCTCGCCAAAGCATTCATAAGTGCGGCCCCAGCGCGGATCCCGGGAAACGTCGATTACCGGACTCATCGCAGAGCTGATGCCCACGCTGCGGCTCTCCTGTCCGATAATCGCGCTCATTTTCTCCGCCAGAGACGGCTCCCATGTACATCCCATATTAATCATTGCCGGAAACAGTGTCCCGCCCGCCGCCGGATAACCGCAAAGATTTTCTGTCTGCAGCGCTACCGGGATACCAAGACGTGTCTCCTTTACAAAATATTCCTGCACCTGATTGGAAATTTCCGCAATCTGAACCGGATCTACCAGTCCTACCAGAGAATACTGGGTGAATCGTCCGTGCCCATCCGGAAATTTTTCACGCAGCGCATTGATATCTACCTTACCGTCCACGATAAATGCCGCTGCGAGATCTCCGCAGAGCTGCGCCGCTTTCTCTTCCAGCGTCATTCTGGAAAGAAGATCTTCTACGCGCGCCTCTGTTGTCTGATTTTTGTCCTTATAAATTTCCATCCTTTATCCTCCTGTATTATTTATTTAATTTAATTAATTATATAATGACAATGTTTTTTCGTCAATAGGGAGATATTACTAAATATAATACATTATTTTTGGTTGTATTGTACACGCATTTTTCCTTATTTTCCCTAATTTCATACTTGCAATCCAAAAGTACATTTTGTATAATTTTTCTATAATCATTAATTAAATTAATTATACATGCTTTTTCTATAATCTTATACAGAAGGGAAGTGGATTTATGCAGTTTTCTCAAGGTGCAAACCCAGTGCGTTCCAAAGCAACCAATCATTCTTCTATTCTCCGGATGATTTACTATTATGGGCCGTTGAAACGGTCTGATATTGCCGGGATGCTTGGTCTCACGCTTCCCACGATCACTGCCTGCGTAAATAAAATGATTGCCGCCGGGATTGTGCATGAAGTGGACGGCGCCGTCTCCGGCTACCTTGGACGCAAAGCACATCTCATTGACATTAACGCAGATGCCCGCTATTTTCTTGGCGTAGAAATGCGCGGCACCCGCCGGGCCGTCTGCATTACAGACTATCGCGGCAGCGTCCTTTATCAGTTAGAGGATGAAACTCCCTATGAAGATTATAATCAAAACATCCAGGCAGCATGCGGCATGATTCTGGAGACCGTAGAAAAAGGTGGTCTGAAGCTTGACCAAATTGCGCGGATCGGTTTCTGCACCCCCGGACTTGTAGATCGGGAAAGCGGATATCTTGGCATCCACCCCGGCTATAACTGGGCAAACAAGAATCTGCGCGGAGATATCGCAGCGCTTACCGGCTACCGCGGACCAATTGAGGTGGAAAACAATTCCTGTGCCCGCGCCACTGCTGCTCAGATGTTCCAGCGTGATCTTTTAAACAATGTTCCTACCTTTGCGTATCTGTTTGTTGCATCCGGAATTGCCTGTCCCTTTGTATTAAATACCTCCATCTCTATGGGGTCCATTGTCGGCGCCGGCGAGATCGGACATATGGTAATGAATCCTTCCGGTCCGCTTTGCGTCTGCGGAAACCACGGATGTCTGGAAGCTTACTCCGGAGATCACGTGATCATCTCCGCCTGCCGTGAGCTTATAACCTCCGGCACATCTTCATTTTTGAAAAAGCTCTGTCCCTCCGGTTCAGGTCTGACGATGGAGATGATCCTTGAAGCGCAAAAGCAGGGGGATACAAAGGTCCGGGAAATTATCCAGGGTGCTATTTTCATGCTTGGACTCGCAATCGCCAACATTATTAATTTCAGCGGTCCGCAGAAAATGCTGATCGAGGGCAAGCTTTTCCAGAATCCGCAGAATCGTACTGACCTTCTGGATATTGTCTCTCAAAATCTCTATAATAAAATACATACCGATACAGAATTCCATTTCATGGACGCCAGCAGCTTAAGCGGCGCTATCGGTGCAGCAGCTGTTGCGATCAGCAGCGATCTGGAAAGCTTCACGGAATAATCTGATACAGAAAGGAAACAGTCATGAGCAAACGATTTTTTGCAAATCCATATAAATTTGCCGTCGGTCTCGGAACAGTTCTGGTATGCGGCACTATTTCCGGAGCCATGCTTTATATCCGGGAACCGCTCTCCGCACTTATCTTCGGAATCCTGGCACTTATTTTTGTATTTCCTGTTTTTGTCTACGGCTCCACTGTCACGATAGACGAGGAAGGCGTATACTGCTCGTTTCTTGGAATCGCCCGCAAAAAAATTCTCTGGAGCCAGGTAAAAGAAACCGGTGTAATTGGAACAAAAGTATTCAACAAATCGAACCCCGATAAGACCGGCGATATGTATTTATACTTTTCACCAAAGGAATTAAACGACGCAGAACGGTTTAATCTCGGTATGAAGTGGCCGCCAAAGGATCTTATTTTTCTGCTCTATACGAAAGAACGCACCGCCTGGGTGCAAAGTATGTGGAGCAATAAAATACACACCTACAATACCGGAAAGCTGCATATCGAATAGCAGTCAAATCCCCCGTTGCAAGCATACGGGGCATCAAGCTAGTAGCGATGGACGCATCGGGGATTTGATCCTACACGACAGGTCTGCGTTTCACTTCGGTCGGTGCTAAATGTGTGCCATCGGCACACAGTACCGCCAAATAGACACTCTGGCATGTCTACTTAGCTCATTGCTCGTGGGAATAAAAAAAGAGTTGCTGCACCAATCACTTAATGCGGCAACTCCTTAAACATAGCTTATACCTTTTATACTTTACTCTTAAATCTAATTGCTCAATATTACACTTCTAGTTTCTTAAATAATATATGCTTCCTTAAACGTATTTTTATTATACACAAATTTAAATCACTTTACAACCCCAAAGTTGAAAAAAGCTAAATTTTTAACCAATCAACATCTGGTTTAACTATCCTTCTGGAGTTTACATATGCCCATTCTAATGTAAGAATTGTTTTTCCAATATAATTATGCTGTGTTTTGTCAACAACCAAGGCTAAATCCGCATGCATATTATTTCCTTTTAAAAATAACGGCAATAAAAGCTGTATCTTTGATTCTCTTGTCCCTTTATCAGTAAAGTACTGTGGTATTGCCAGCTTATAGTTTCTTTTTATCTTCTCTTTAATGCTGACAGTTGCACTCATCAGAAGTGCTTTTATCACATGTTTATCAGTATATCCAATGTCCACAAACCTGTCATAATTATCATCAATGATATGATCATAATCCATAATCAGTTCCAATGATCTGTCATAAATAAAATCCGCTGGATTTGTAAAATAATTTGCAATCTCCGGAAGGTTGCTGAAACACTTCATTCTAGAATCGACTCCCTGATTAAATCCAATAAAATACCAATCCTGTCCTTCGCGAGCAGCAGGACTCAGATTTTTAACAAAATATGCATATATATCATTTCCATTCACAGTTTGGAGTCCCGTGTTAAAACACATACTATTTCCATCTGAAGATATCCCTATTTTCCCTTCATATCTTACTTGATCATAAGTATATAGGATATAGTTCTTCAGAATAAAATGATCTTTGCTCTGATTAACTCCGGGATAATCCCATTCCTCTGGCTGTGCCATTTTGGCTAGGTAATTTATTTTACTTTGATAGGAATCTTTGTTGCCCAAATATGCATCTTTATACAAATACCCTTCCGGTGAGTACTCTTTCTCCATCATCATTCCTCCCAATTTTTATATAATATTTTTTATTTCATCTTTATTATAGAACATATGTTCTGTAATGTCAAGATACAACATTATGAAATACCGCTCGCTATTCTCACAATTACCTCTTCAAAAAGGCTCAGCCGCAACCGACTGAGCCTTTTGTAATTTATTTTTTGTATTACGAATTTTTCTAAAAAATTGTCCATTTTGATGCTGTGGGCGCAATGTAACCCAATGTTTCAATTACCTCTTCTTCCAACCCGCACTCGTTATTCCATACAGTAAAAATCTTTGGATTGATCAGTCCGTAAGCAATCGCATGATCTCTCAGATAATCGTGTACCTCATCAATATTCTCTTTTGTATAACCTTCTACCGTCCAGGTTTTATAAAGCAGCTCCGCAAGCTCATAGTCATGTCTGCTTGTTCCATCCCCGGTGGAATATGCTGCCGGATCATATCGTATAGACCAGTGATCCGCCAGAAACGGTCCCTGAATCGTATTGATAAACATATCATACTGACTTCCATCCAGACGGATTGCCATAACGCCCGCGATATCCAGACTGTTCAGCTCTACATTAATTCCAACCGCTCCGCAATATGCCTGGATCATCTGTGCCATACGCTGGTTAAAAGTCTCGGACGAACAAAGAATACTTAACGTTTCACCATTATAATCGGATTCTGCCAGAATTTCTTTCGCCTTTTCCGGATTATAGGAGTAATAATCCTCGTTTTTCCACTCCGGATCAAAACCGATCAGCCCCTGTCCGCAGGGATCCGCCATCACATCCCCATATTCGGCGCTGTTGCACAGACCCACCACCATAGCCTCCGTATCAATCGCATAGCAGATCGCCTGGCAGAGCTTTTCGTCTCTTCCTGCCGGACGTTCTTCCGAGCCTGAAAAAAACAGCGTCCATCCCTTCGTTCCATCCGTAATCTCCACATGAAAATCGGGATTGTCTATAAACTGAATTGCCGTACTGTTATCCATCTGAATCGCCACGTCAATCACATTTGTCTCCAAAGCAATTCCCATCTGGGAGGCCTCTGTTATGATATGATATTTGCAGCTCTGCACCTGCGGCCGGACAGCCTTTGGGAGCAGCTCAATATCCTGCCAGTAATCATCGCGCCGCTCAAACTTCAGTGTTGCAGAAGCAACAAACTCCGTTACTTCATAAGCAGATGTCGTAACCGCCTGTGTGGCAAATTCATTTTCACTTGCCAGAAACGCATCCTTCGAAACAGCAAACGTTGCCAGCATTACCGCATCAAATGATCCGATCATATTTGTATTCATCTTCAGCCGGATCGTATAATCGCCTGTTTTTTCCACACTCTCAACCTTTGTAAAGCAGGGTTTCAAACCGCGCGTTTTTGCTTCCTCAATAAACCATACAATATCATCCGCTGTGATATTGTTTCCCGCTGAATCCGTCACGTAATCGTAAATTTCAATATCATAGGTAAAATAATCCTCTGTAGTCCAGCTCTTTGCGACCCACAGCTCCAGCTCCCCATCAGAATTTGTCAATCCAAGCGACTCATACAGGTTAATCATGTAGGGCGCGTCATTCGCCACGTTTGAGCGAAACGGCGTCAGCGTGTCGATCGCAGCCCCATATCCCACATCTAACACTCCGTCCGCGATCCCCGCATTATCCGCCGCGCCCGCACTTAAGCCAAGCGCTGCCGCCAGGATCCCCGCCAGTACCACTGTCATTGTTCTTTTTTTCATATTGTTGTTCTCCTTTCATTTTTTAAAGGCATACAGCCTTTTTATCCATCTCATCCAGCACCCTTTCCACCCGAATTCCATAAATCAGCGACGCAGCCGCATCCCTTCTTTCTGCCGCATGCTTTGCAAAATCCGCTGCATTACAGCTGCACGCCGCTGCCATTGCGTTCGGCGCTTCCGTCAGAAACTTTTCTATTTCTCCGCCCTCCGCTGTGCAAACCTTCATAAGGCCGCTAAAGCCTGCGCCCGGCTCCCTTATCTCCAGCAGCACTTCATATGGTTTGTCCATAGAAAAGGAGGCAATCGCTTTTGTGCCAATTATTTCGAGCCTGTTTCCAAGACCCCCCACGCGGCTCGTAAAAAAGGTAAATAACGTTTCTTTTCCCAACACTCCCTGTACAACGGCGCAGTCGTCATTTTCCACAGCTCTTGAGATTCCATTGCACATCCGTTCTTTTATCTGTATCTTTTCCATCGACTGACTGCAGCAGATATCCTCCGGTCTTTTTCCGGTAATAAAAAGCATGGTATCCAAAATATGAGAGCCAAAATCTCCAAGAGAGCCGCTCCCGGAACATTTGCGGTCCATCCGCCACTCAAAGCCGACCATTTCATTTGCCAGCCGTCCGGCTCCCATCGTATGGCGGTATAAAACAATCTCTCCCAGCGCGCCCTGTTTATTAATTTCACTCAGAAAATGGATTCCCGGTATTTTTCGATAATTGAAATCCACCATCTGCACGCCCCCTGCTTTCCGGCATTCTTTTTCTAAATCAGCCAGTTTCTCCTCCCCCGCCCCTACAGGTTTTTCACAAAGTACGTGCTTTCCAGCTTTCAGACATTCTTTTATGTATTGCACATGCGTATCATTTGGCGTGCAAATACTGACAATATCTACTTCCTTAAAAAAATCTTCCAGAGAACGACACACCTTTACTCCCTCAATCCCATATTTTCGGCACCATGCTTCCGCCGATTCCGTTCTCCTGTTATAAACCGCCGTCACATACGCGCACTCTGATTTCTGATAGCCAATATAATGTGCATAAGAAATCCCGGTCGCTATTCCCGTGCCGATGATCCCTGCCCTTAATTTTCCCATTCTGTTTTCCTCTCTTTCGCCTCAATCCTTTGTCCAATCATATACAATGCCAAGATAATCCTCGTCTCCCTTTGCCAGATGCCGGTATACCTCCGGGGCCTTCTGCGGCGGAAGCAGCTGCGTCAGCATAGGCGCCACCTGGAATCGTCCCGTCCTGAGAAAATCCAACAATATTTCAAGAGTCCGCTGCGTCGAATGCTTAACATAAGGCGTATGATATTTCGGATAGCGGGATTCATGCGCTCCTTTTACGTCAATGCGATATCGGAACTGATGAATATACTGGAATATCTGTGTAACATTTGCTTCATAAGGCGCCCGCGGGGAACCAAGAAGAATCGCTTCCCCTCCTATTTTTACATGCTGCAGATTATCGCAGATAACTTTAGAACTTCCCGTAGCATCGATCAGCGTATCCACCTTTGTTCCTTTTGTTATTTCGCTGATCGCAGCGCCCATATCATCCGCAGCAGGATTCAGCGTATAATCGGCCCCAAGCTCCTTTGCCAGTGCAAGGCGCTTTGCAGAGGTATCCGATACCAGCACTCTCGCTCCCTGAAGCCTCGCAAGCTGCATTGCCATCAGACCAATCAGCCCCTGTCCAACTACCAGAACAAAATCTCCGAATTCAATCTCTGACGCTCTCACTGCAGAAGAAGAAATCGCTGCCATACGCAGAAAAGGAATATATTCCAGATGTTCAATATCGGAAACCTTCAGCAATACGTCCTTTTCGTCTATGATCTCATACGCACTGTGTTTTCCCTGGAAGTAAACAATGTCTCCCACCTGATACTTCTTTGCTCTGTCACCTGCCGCTGTAATTTCACCTACCGCGCTGTAGCCCAGCGTCCCCGGCAGAGAAAACCATAATTCCTTTCCGGTAATGCACGCTGACTCCGTTCCGGCGCTGACCAGAGAATATTTCTTTTTAACCAGAATCTCATTATCCTGCAGAGCACTCTCATCCAGCGTATCTTCCACGACCTCGACCCTGCCCGGTTCCTCTGCCACTATTTTCTTGTTCAGAATCATACTTATTCCTCCTAATATCTTGTTACTTTATCGTTAAAGTATTTGGGTAAAATAAAAATCCCTTAAAGGATATTTACAGTATATAATAAATTAAATTAATTTTCAATTGTAATTTTTGACAATTCTGCTTCTGTATTTTTGTATATAATATCCATACTGCATTTTTATGGATGCCGGATAGACATTTTTCATTTTCTCCGCTATAATTGCTTTATCGTTACATTAATCAAAAATGAGGAATTTTTATGAATCACCAGAAAACAACTATCCGCGATATCGCAAAAGAGGCCGGCGTTTCCGCCATGACAGTCTCATACGTATTAAATCAGAATCCCAATCAGACGATTTCCGCTGCAACAACGCAGAAGGTACTGGAAGCAGCCAAAAAGCTGCATTATATCCCAAGCAGCGCTGCAAAAGCATTGCGCTCCCGACAGACCTTTTGCGTTGGCATTGTAATGAGCAATCCGCTTTCCCATCACCGCTATTCCCAGACGATCGACGGTATCCGTGACAGTCTGGAACGGCAAAAATACAATGCCCTGTTCTGTTCAAATACCATTCACCAGGACAATCTCCCGGAATATGTATACTGCTATCTTCAGCATAAGATTGACGGACTGATTTACATTGGAGAAAACGGAACAGATATTCCTTCGGATACCCAGGCGCTCCTGACGAAATACCACATTCCAACAGTCGCCCTCGACTGCCGTCATGCCGGCGTTGATATCTCCTCCGTTGATTTTGACTATTATAATGACGCATACTGTCATGCCTCCTATCTGTTGGAGCATGGAGCGTCACGACTTCTTTATCTGCGCCCGGATATGGATTCCCTCCAGGAGCGCGAACGGGAAGCCGGAGTAAAAGCCGCGCTGTCCCTGCATCCGGATGTAACAGCGGATATCCGCACAATCCATCATCTAAAGGGAAATAGTCCGGATGGTCGGGCTTCCTCATCCCTTTACAGCTTTCTTGACGAGCTGATTTCCATAATGCAGCAGACGGTTCCCTTTATGTCCGAAAACGACGCGATCCTCTGCAGTTGGGGCATTTATGTAGAAGCAGTCTATGCCAGCGCAGCTGCCCGCACCTCCCGTCTCCAAATCGGCAGCCTTGCGGAGGGGCCTTTAAATATAAGACTCTGGAAAAATCTCAGCTATACCGTACATTCCCATTATGAGGTTGGCTGCCACTGCGCATCCCTTATCATCGAAAAAATCACCAGCGGCACTGTCCGGCATGAAATACTGGACACCAGTCTCATCTTTTCTCCGTAATTTCCATCTGCAGCCAGAGGCAGTTTCGATACGAAGCTGCCTCTGAAAAAATATTATTTTGTTTAGTTTACCTCATGCACTCTGCAGCATGTTACAAAATGTCCCGGTGATACTTCCTCCTGCACCTGCGGCTGATGACACGCTTCTGTCGCGTACTTGCAGCGCGCGGCAAAACGGCAGCCCGGCTTCGGATTTACCGGCGAGGTGATCTCGCCCTTTAAAATCTCACGCTTGATCGGATTGTGGATATCCACAGACGGGATCGCGGAGAGCAGTGCCCTGGTATACGGATGCATCGGATTACGGAACAGCTCTTTGGATTCACATTTTTCCACCATCTGTCCCAGATACATAACGCAGATATCATCCGAAATATGACGCACAACCGACATATCGTGCGTTACAAACATGTAGGTGAGCCCTTTATCCTGCTGCAGCTTTTTCAACAGGTTAAGTACCTGCGCCTGGATGGATACGTCCAGCGCTGACACCGGCTCGTCGCATACCACAAACTCCGGATCCAGAGCGAGCGCGCGGGCAATGCCGACTCTCTGGCGGCGTCCGCCGTCCAGCTCATGCGGATATGCCATCCGCAGACGCTCGTCGATTCCTACAAGCTCCATCAGCTCCTGTGTTTTTTCCTCTATCTGCTGCTTTGTAAATTTCTTTGATACCTTCAGCGGCTCGCGCACCGTCGCGTCAATTGTCTTTCGCGGATCAATAGACGAGTACGGATCCTGGAAAATAATCTGCATCTTCTCACGCGCCTCACGGAGCTGCTTTTTGTCCAGCTTTGTAATGTCGCGCCCGTTCAGAAAAATCTGTCCGCCGGTGCTCTCATGCAGATGGATGATAGTACGGCCAAGGGTGGATTTTCCGCATCCGGATTCTCCCACCACGCCAAGCGTCTTTCCCTTTTCAATGGTAAATGTCACGTCGTCCACTGCATGAAGCATTCCGCGGGGCGTGGTAAAAAACTTCTTTAAATTTTTCACTTCTATTACCGGCTGCATACTCATCCCTCCTTTATCTCATTCAACCGGCAGCAGCGGCAATCATGTCCGTCTGCTGTCTTTGCCATCGAAACAGCGCCATTTTTACAGGCGTCCGTCGCATATTTGCAGCGCGGATGGAACGCGCAGCCCTGCGGCAGATTCGTCGGATCCGGCGGAAGCCCCTCAATGGGATGCAGCCATTCCTCATCCTCATTCATATCCGGGATTGCCGCAAACAGTCCCTTCGTGTACGGATGAGACGGATGATCAAAAATCTGCTCTTTCGTACCGTACTCTACAATGCTGCCTGCATAGATAACCGCAACATTATCGCACACCTGCGCAACAACGCCAAGGTCGTGCGTGATCAGCAGCATTGCGGTATTATATTTCTCTCTCAGATCTGCGATCAGATCCAGCACCTGCGCCTGGATCGTCACATCCAGCGCCGTCGTCGGCTCATCCGCAAGAAGCAGATCCGGGTTACATGCAAGCGCGATAGCGATCACTACACGCTGCTTCATTCCGCCGGAAAACTGGTGCGGATATTCGTCGTAACGGTCCGCCGGGATTCCAACGATCTCCAGCATCTCCTTTGCACGCTCCGCAGCGTGTGCCTTGTCCCCATGCTCTGAATGAAGACGGACTACTTCTGCGATCTGATCGCCCACCTTCATAACCGGATTCAGCGCCGTCATCGGATCCTGGAAAATCATAGAGATATTATTTCCGCGGATTTTCCGCATCTCCACCTCCGGCAGATTCAGAAGCTCCCTGCCGTCCAGATGTACCTTTCCTTCTTTGATCTTACAGCCAACATCCGGCAGGATGCGCAGGATCGACTTTGCGATGGTCGTCTTTCCGGCGCCGGTCTCCCCTACCAGTCCCAGTGTTTTTCCTCTCTCCAGTGTCAGATGTACTCCGTTTACCGCATGGACCACTTCCCCATCGGACATATATTCCACTACAAGGTCGTCCACCTGCAGAAACGGCATGTTTTTCTTTTCTTCCTGTGCCATATCAAGTCTCCTCCCTTAATTTTTCAGCTTCGGGTCCAGAGCATCGCGCAGACCGTCTCCCAGAAGGTTCAGCGCAAGCACGGTAACAGCGATCGCAAGTCCCGGGAAAATAACCAGATGGGGATACATACGAATAAACTGACGCGCGCTGGAAAGCATTGCGCCCCACTCCGGGATCGGCGGCTGAATGCCAAGACCGATAAAGCTAAGACCTGCTGCCAGTGTAATTGTCTGCGCAACGCCCATGGTCGCCTGCACAATGATCGGCGACATACAGTTTGGGATCAGATGACTTATAATGATTCTCGGCGTGCTGCAGTTAATCGAAGTAGAAGCTTCAATATATTCGTTTCCGCGCTCCTTGAGCATCTGGGCACGCAGCATGCGCGCCATACCGGGAATCGACCCGAACGCCATCGCAATAATCGTATTGATATAGCCAGGCCCCAGCACTGCGGAAATAACGATCATCATCAGCATACCCGGAATCGCCTGAATAACGTCCAGAAGACGCATGATCAGGTTGTCCACCCAGCCGCCAAAATAACCGGCAACCGCTCCGATAAACATGCCGATCACAGTCGCCAGAAGAATTGCCAGGATACCAATGGAAATGGAATATTTCGCTCCATAGAGAATACGACTGAAAATATCGCGCCCCATATCATCACAGCCAAAGAAATGCTGCGCAGAAGGCAGGGCAAACATCTGCGTCATATCCATTGCATCGTACTTGTAAGGCGCAATATAAGGCGCCAGAATAGCCAGAACAACCTCAATAATAAAAATAATCAATCCCAGCATAGCCAGCTTGTTCTTGCTGAGCTGTCTCATAATTCTTGCAAATTCACTTTTCTTCTTTGTCTTCGTCTTAGCCATTCTCTTTCCCCTTCTTCACTTTCTTCGCGGAAGCATACTGCGCTTTGATACGGGGATCAACGGCAGCATACATAAGGTCAACGAGCAGCATGCAGAAACTGAAAGAAATAGCAAGGAAAATCGTTCCTCCCTGTACGATCGGGTAATCACGGTTATTAACAGCGCCGATAATATAGGTTCCCATACCCGGAAGAGAAAATATGGATTCAATGATAACCATGCCTCCCAGAAGATGCCCAAAGGTACTTCCCATCATGGTGATGATCGGGATCAGTCCGTTTTTCAGCGCGTGCTTCATGATAACGGTTCCCTCCGGCACGCCCTTGGAGCGCGCGGTCGTAATATAATCTGCACGGATAACATCCAGCATCGACGAGCGCGTCTGTCTTGCACAGGTGGCAAGACCGCCCATGCATCCGGAAAGGGCAGGCAGAATATAAGATTTCAGCCCCGCTTCAATACCCATCGCCGGTAGCCACCCAAGATTAACAGAAAACAAAATGATCAAAAGCAGCGCCAGCCAGAAATTCGGAATAGATACGCCGACCAGAGCGATCACCATGGAAAGGCTGTCCTGCCAGCGGTTCTGATGCGTCGCCGCAAAAACGCCAAGCGGAATGCCAAGACCAAAAGAGATCAGCATTGTTACCAGCGTCAGTATCAGAGTACGCGGTAAGCGTTCTATAATAGACTCCATAATGTCTACATTGGTGATCCAGGATTTTCCAAGATCAAAATGAATAAAAACATCACTCAGATAATCTGCCAGACGAACGATAAAGGGATCATTCAGGCCCAGCTCCTCTCTCTTTGCTGCCAGTTCCACTTCTGTCGCAGTGCTTCCGAGGATCGTTGCTGCCGGATCGCCCGGACAGAAAGTCATTAAAGTAAATACCAGGATCGCAACACCCAGAACGATGGGAATCATCCATAAAATTCGTTTTGCTATATATTTTCCCATTCACACATCCTCCATTATACAGCTTGTGCGGGAGACGTCCTGCCTCCCGCACGCCAATTTACCCGATCTTAAATACCTGTCCATGTGGAAGCTGTCGGCATGATATATCCGGCAAATTCCAGAACCTCATTCTCCAGGCCGGCATCATTTCTCCATACACTGAAGAATTTGGGATTGATCATACCGTAAGCAATCGCTGTATCCTTAATGTAATTATGAACAGCATCAATGTTTTCCTGTGTGTAGCCTTCGCGCGTCCAGGTGCTATACAGCATCTCCGCCAGCGTCTCATCATGACGGCTGGTAGCATCGCCTGTTGCATACGCATTCGGATCGTAACGGATAGACCAGTGGTCGGAGCAGTATGTTCCGCCGATAGTATTAATAAACATATCATACTGGGTACCGTCCAGACGGATCGCTGTAACCTGTGCCATCTCACGGATATCAAGTGTCACGTTAATACCTACTGCTGCACAGTAAGCCTGGATCATCTGTGCCATACGTGAATTGAACGTACTGGATGACGTAAGAATCGAAAGTTCCTCTCCGTTATATCCGGATTCTGCTACCAGTTCCTTAGCCTTTTCCGGATCATAATTGTAATACTCTTCTGACTCCCATGCTTCATTGTAGCCGATGTGACGCGGTGTGCAGACATCCGCCATCTTGTCGCCGTATTCTGCGCCCTGGCAGAGACCGGCTACCATACCCTCTGTGTCGATCGCATAGCAGATTGCCTGACGAAGAAGCTGATTTTCACCTACCGGTCTGCTCTCAGCGCCGGAGAAGAACAGCTCCCATCCCTGGTTGCCGTCGCTCAGCTCTACCGTGTAATCCGGGTTATCGATAAACTGCACGCCTGTGGAATTATCCATGCGCAGACAGATATCAATTTCACCTGTCTCCAGTGCGATTCCCATCTGGGAAGCCTCTGTAATTGTGCGGTAAGTCACCTTATCTACCATTGGGCGCACACACTCCGGAAGCTGCTCTATATCCTGCCAGTAGTCATCTCTCTTATCGAAGGAAAGTGTAGAGGAAGCCGTAAATTCTGTCACCTCATATGCGGAAGTAGAGATAATTGACGTCGCAAATTCATCTGCACTCGCCTCAAACGCCGCCTGTGAAACTACATAAGTATCGTATAAAACATCTTCAAAAGCACCGATCTGATCAGCATTCAGCGTGACCTTCAGAGTATAATCCCCTGTCTGCTCCACGCTCTCCACCTTTGTCCAGGTCGGATTCAATGCCCGTTCTTTTGATTCCTCCATAAACCATACAATATCTGACGCCGTAATATGGTTTCCTGCAGAATCCGTCATATTGTCCCATATTTCTATTTCATATGTCATATTATCCTCTGTGCTCCAGCTCTTCGCCGCCCAGGGCTCCATCTCCAGATCAGAGTTGTATACGCCGAGGAATTCATACATGTTCTTCAGATACGGCGACTCCCGCCCGGTCCTGGCACGAAACGGTGTCAGAGAATCAATTGCGGTGCCGTAGCCGATATCCAGCACGCCGTCGCCTGCCGCGCTCACCGTCGTCGTGCCTGCAAACATGCCTGCGGTGAGACTAAGTGCCAATGCCATTGCCAAAACTTTTTTCTTCATGATTTTCCTCCTTTTTTTCAAAGCTTTTTGCTTTGTATTTTCATCATTTGTAGTTACCCGCAGCACGGATGATTTCCATATTCATCCATGCAGTCCTCCTGCGGATTCTTCATGCACAAGTGAACGGCTGCCGTCTTAAAGGTAAGCGGGAGTGCAAGAATATTCGGTTCCTCACCGACAAATTTCTTTTTCGCATCTGCCAGCGCTTCCTCAAAGGTCGCTCTCGTTTTCAGTCCCATGCCTCTTGCGTAGCCCGGATTCTCCGCGCCGACGATATAAATCGCGCTGGTGTTTATCTCGGCGATATGGCCGCAGCTCATCATGGAAAAGCCGTGGAACGGATGGAACGCATTCGCGAAACGGTATTTGCGCACATATTCCTCATTCGTCGCAAAATATTCGCCCAGACGGTCCATATCCGGCAGCTCGTTCATCTGATCTCTCTGGAACCACTCGTAGCATTCCCGCAGATACGGCCACTTATCGTCATTGAAGAAGCCGTTGCAGAGACTGGAGCAAATGATCACGCAGTGATCGCTCATCACACGCTTGAAGCGCAGTACCTGTGCAGACAGCGCCTGCATCATCATGATCGGGTTGGTGCCCATCCCGTCGCCGTAATGAAATTTCTGCGGCATTCCAAATACCAGCACATCATATTTCTTTTCCGCCCAGTGGACGTAGGTGCGCTTATCCGCCACCTTCCAGCTCATCGGCATCATCTCTTTTGCGTAGCCGGAAAAAATAGCGATCTGACGGCTCCTGGAATCCAGTACGGCATCGCAGCAGAAGAACGGATGTCCCATACACTCTTCCATCTTCATACTGATTTCATTAAACTTATCACGCATCAGACTTCCGCCGTTTACCGGGGTAAAATCTGCGCGGTGCATAACGGACGGAACGTGGTGGCTCGCAATACTCTTCCAGTTTGTAATACCGGTCGCGCTGTGCTTGTAGCCGCCCGAATAGCCTCCGTACGGATTTCCCTGCACATGTCCGATCAGGATCGGCAGGTCGCATTCATACACGAATTTGTTCATCCACACCGGATCCCCGCGGTCGGTCAGGCCCAGGTCAACCATATGCTCCATGTCCTCGGAGTCATGGCTGATGATCTGTCCGCTGTACCAGAAGTCATTATAGATTTCCTCTCCGAACAGCGCCTTCGCATCCCCGGCGGTGCTGCGCGGATGCAGACCATTCGAGATGATAAAGAGGATATCTTTCTTCTCCACGCCGACGCTGTACAGCTCTCTCAGCAGATACTTAATGGACAGCTTGCGGTGGCTGGTCGCCTGCTCACCGCCCTTTACGCGGTCCGGCACTACGAACACGACCTTACTGCCCTTGTGCGCAAGCTCTGTCACCGGCTTCATACCGATCGGATTGTGCAGGCTCTCCATATAGGCAGCCTCCAGCTCTTCCTCCGGAATATACGCGGGGTCTTCCACCGTCACACCCGGAATAAAGACGTCGGTATTATCCGGCAGCTCTGCTCCCATGGTACCTGCGCCATACTCAAAATCAAAATGTTTCATGGGTTTCTCCTTTCCCTATCCATTTTTATCTTCCCAGGTAAAGACGGATAATCTCCAGATATTCCTCCGGATAGAATCCAATCTCTCCTGTAAAGCGCGTTAATGCGATCAGACCGCCGTCAATTTCCGGAACAGACGCCAGCATAGCGGCATTGTCCGCCTTCAGCCCGCCTCCGTAAACCACGTCCATGCCGCCCGTGCATTCCTTCACAAAACGGGCGATTTTCTGGATATATGGCTTATCCGCCGGAGTTTTGCCCGGTCCGATGCTCCATACCGGCTCGTATGCAATAACGACCCGGTTCTTATCAACCCCATCCAGACCTTCGGAAAGCTGTTTCCCGAGCACCTCTTCCCATTGCGGCTGCTCTTCGCCTGTCTCGCCAATGCAGTACAATACGGATAGACCTGCCTCCTGCGCACAGCGGATTTCCTGGTTCAGCAGGCGGTTCACAGCGCCTGCATCGGTCACGCCCGCTTCTGCAAGGATGCTCTTTTTGTCATTGCGCTCCTCACAATGTCCGATCAGGGCAGACGTGCAGCCCATCGCCTTTACAATGGACGCCGGACGGTTCGTGGTAAAAGCGCCAAAATTTCCGCCCACCGCAGTGTCTGCGCGGTATACCCCCTGGCTGCCAAGCTGCACGGGGCTGTTTTCGCTCAGCGCTCCCACAGCAGACAAAAGATGTGCCTCCGGCAGATACTGCACAAATTCCACTTCCTCCGGCGCGTATTTTTTCAGCGCCTCCTGGGTGCTCTCCACGATCGTCTGTCCCCACCTGGCCACCGGAGCCAGGCGGTTCACTCCGCCAAACTCTGTCGGGACGTCAAAGCGTTTCAGATTTAAATAAATATGCTTCATGATTTTTCTCACTTTCTCAGTAATGCGTACTGGTCAAACCCGCCGCCCATCAGCGGCATTGCATAGTCAAAGAAGTCATCCGAAATCTTGTTTCCATCCACGATCCACTCCAGCGGGAATTTCTTTTCCACATTTGCCACTTTGTCAAGCGGAGCGAGGAACAGCTCTGTTTTGTATTCCGGCGTGCGCTCTGCTTTAATTGCCACCATATAGCCGCTCTCGCCCTTTAATGCGGATTCCAGCGCATATTTTCCAACTGCATAAGCTTCCTCTCGGTCTGTCTCAGATACATAGGGAATGCTCGCGCGTCCCAGAAGTCCCGGCTTCTCCGCACGGGATTTCAGTCCCAGCTTTTGCATGATCATATCAGAAATATGCTGCGCGGTTCCTCCCGGCACGGTATGTCCGAACCCGTCCACGATACCGGTGTCCGCCAGCGGCTTTCCGTTCAGCCCGCAGATGCCCTCGCTCACTGTCACCAGAAGCCCTTTGCCCTTTGCATAAGCGTTCCTGATATCCTCCAGCATCTTCTCCTCATCCACCGGCACCTCCGGCAGATAGGTCAGTACCTCGCAGTCGGTAAGTCTTGCTGCCAGTGCACTTGCCGCCGTCACCCATCCGGCATTGCGTCCCATAAGCTCCAGCACTACTACATGAATCGGAAGCCCGGAAGCGTCCAGCGCCAGCTCGCAGGCACTCTGCGCGGCATATCTCGCTGCACTTCCAAAGCCCGGGCAATGATCCGTGATATCCAGATCGTTATCCATGGTTTTCGGGATCCCGATCACGCGGATATTAAGCCCCTCCTTCAGCGCAAGCTCGTTTACCTTATTGCAGGTATCCATGGAGTCATTTCCGCCGTTATAAAAAAAGCAGTCAATATCAAATTTTTTCAGGGTCTCCATCACGGTCGGATAGTCGTCCTCCGTCAGCTTTCTGCGGCAGGAGCCGATGGCTGACGCCGGCGTATCCTTAAGGCGCGCGATCACCTCCGCCGGAACCTCTGTAAGGTCGATCAGATCGCCCTTCAGGATCCCCTCCGCGCCGAAGCGCGCCGCATAAATTTTATCTACCTCGCCCGAAGCGCGCGCTGCTTCCACCACGCCCTGCAGAGAACAATTTATTACGGCTGTCGGACCGCCGCCATGTGCCACAAGTATGTTTTTTCCCATGCCTAAATTCCTTTCTTGCGATAGCGCTCTGCCATCTCATCCAAAGAAACCGTTTCGATGAGCGGAGCCTTGCCCACACTGTCAAATTCCACGATCAGCGTTCCAACCACCTCATGTACGCCCTTTTCGATGCATTCCACGATCAGGGCGACATCCTCATCCGGTACATTTCCGTACATTACCGTGTCCATGATCGGCGGGAAGAATACGCGCGGGTCAAAGGCCGACGGATTCTTGCACAGCAGCTCATAGATCTCGCCGATAGATGCGCTGTTCTGCAGGGACGGATTGTATTTAAACAGCTCGCGCAGGTTGCGGGTAACGGCAAGGCGAATATCCGTGTCTACGTTAATCTTGCGGATGCCAAGCTTCGATACCTCTTTCAGCTGTTCCTTTTTGATGCCGTATGCGTCATGGATATCGCCGCCGAGCGCATTGATCTCGCTGACAATATACTGCGGAACGGTGGAAGAGCCGTGGCTTACCAGCGTGCCCTCGATGCCCTCATGCATCATGCATTCCTTGGTCGCAATCGCAATTTCCTTGCGGATTACCGTGTCCTTGCCCTTATTTGCGCCGTGCTTTGTTCCGTAGCTGATCGCGAGTGCGTCCACTCCGGTATTCTTGAAGAATTTCACCGCGTCCATCGGATTTGTATAGGTGGACGTCGCTGCAAATACATGATCCTCCACGCCTGCCAGCACGCCAAGCTCACCTTCTACCGTGACACCGCGCTCATGGGCATATTTTACAACCTCGCGGGTAAGCTCCATGTTTTCCTCAAACGGAAGGGAAGATCCGTCGATCATAACAGACGTATAGCCGCCCTCGATCGCTGCCACGCAGGATTCCATCGTCTTGCCATGGTCGAGATGAAGCGCTACCGGGATCGGGCTGTTTTCCGCATATTTTTTTACAGCGTTTGCAATGTTCTGTGCACCGATCTTCTTGTCCTCCAGGGTTCCGTTTGCGAAATCAGTACGTCCTCCCATAAAGGCATTTGCCAGATCTGCTCCCTGCAGAATCGCGGCACTGCGGAACATCTCGTGCACCTCGATCACTGCTTTCGCCTGGCAGACTGCATTTACGTTAAATGCTCCCTGGGCGTAATTGTACTTTTCTGTTGCATCTAAAATTGCTCTCATTGGTACTAAAGGCATTCTTTTCTACCTCCTACATATTTTTTCTATCACGCACAGCGTGGAATAGACATTCATTATTTTCCAAGGGTCCGGAACATGTTTTTCTTATAATCCTCAACGCCGGGCTGATCAAACGGATTGACGCCCAGAATGCGCGCTGAGAGATAGCAGGTAAATTCAAAAAAATAAAACAGCATTCCAAAGCTTCTCTCATCAATCGCCGGCACGCTGAGACGCAGGCACGGATATTTCTGTGAATGCGCTTCGATCGTCGCCTCACAGGCCGCCTGATTGATCTCGTTGAAATCTCTGCCATTTAAATAGTCAAAACGGTCGTCGACATCATCCTTCCGCAAAATATAGGCGGCGCCGGTATCGCGTACCTCCAGAAACAGCTCGTAAATAATCGGGCTGCCGTCCTGAAGGAATTGTCCGATGGAATGCAGATCCTCAGAAAAATTTCCAAACAGCGGATACAGGCCCTTGTTATCCTTTCCCTCACTCTCGCCGAACAGCTGCATCCACCACTTTGCAAACCGGAAAAAACGCGGTTCAAAGAAGGAAAGCATTTCCATCCGATAGCCCTTCCGGTACAGCAGGTTGCGGATCGCCGCATAGCGAAGCGCGACATTTTCTGTGGCGTCCTCTGTTTTCAGACGTTTTTCCATATCTGCTGCCCCAGCCGCCATCGCCTGGATATTCATACCCGCCACTGCCATCGGGAACAGGCCGATCGGTGACAGCGCCGTAAATCTTCCGCCGATATCCTCCGGAAACGGCAGGAACGTAAAACCGTGCTCCCGGCTAAGCTCTTCCAGATGACTTCCCTGTGTTCCCGTACAGATGACGCGCTGCGCATATGATTCCCCGTACTGCCCGCGCAGCCAGACACGCAGGGCACGGAAACCGATCCCCGGCTCCAGCGTTTCAAAATTCTTGGCAATGACATTGATGTACACGCTTTTGCCATCCAGCTCCTTCAGCACCTTGCTGATGCTGTAGGCTGAAATGGTATTTCCCGCCCAGATGATATGTACATTGCTCTTTTCCTCAATTGCGTCGATTACGGCCCGCGCAGCCTGATTCGAGCCGCCGATACCGATCACTACCAGCACATCCGCCTTCTGCCGTACCTCCTGCGCCAGCTCCTGGTAGCGGTTCAGCCATTCCTGTCCTGCCCACTCCGATACCCGAAGCCAGCCCAGACTGTTTTTGTACTGCGCTTCCCCTTCTTTTACCTTTTCCAGCAGATCTGCATTTTCTTCCATCATAGAAGTAATCTCTCTCTCCTGCAGACAGCCCGTCGGATCTGCCAGACAAAGCTGTAATTCTTCCATTCTTCACACCTCAAAGCTAAAACTTTTTCTTTACATTTGCAAATGCTTATTTAATTATTTAAATTAATTAATTTATTAGTATCATACCCTATGATCACAAACTTGGCAAGACGGAATATTAGACAAAATTTGATGACTATTTTTAGTAATAAGTACCAGTCAAACATTGACTTCCTTCCCGCCAGATAGTATAATGAACAGCGAAATTTAGCGTGAAAATACATGCTGGAAAAGGATGGATGAAATTATGCAGGGAAGAACACATACCTGCGGCGCTCTTCGTATCAGCGACGTGGGCGCACAGGTAAAAATTGTCGGCTGGTTTGACAATCTCAGAAAAGTAAGCAAAAACCTGGGATTTTTGATTTTGAGAGACTATTACGGCGTGACGCAGGTCGTTATCGAAACAGAAGAAATGATGAATGTGATCGACGGGATCAACTATGAATCCACGATTTCCGTCAGCGGTACGGTGCGCGAGCGCTCCAGCAAAAACGCAGCGCTTCCGACCGGAGAGATCGAGGTGGTTCCGGAGAAGATCGAGCTGCTCGGCAAATGCCGCTACAACGAGCTGCCGTTCCAGATCGCCCGCTCAAAAGAAGCGGATGAGAACACCCGTCTGAAATACCGCTACCTGGATCTGCGCAATCCGGCAGTGAAGGATAAGATTACATTAAGAAGCAAAGTCGTGGCGGATCTGCGCACAAGCATGATCGCACACGATTTCCTGGAGATCACCACCCCGATCCTCACCTGCTCCTCCCCCGAGGGCGCGCGCGATTATCTGGTGCCGTCCAGAAATCATCCGGGCAAATTCTATGCGCTGCCGCAGGCTCCGCAGCAGTTCAAGCAGCTTCTGATGGCGTCCGGCTTCGACCGCTACTTCCAGATCGCGCCGTGCTTCCGCGACGAGGATGCGCGCGCAGACCGCTCCCCGGGCGAGTTTTATCAGCTCGATATGGAGATGGCTTTCGCCGACCAGGAGGACGTTTTTGCAGTCCTGGAGGATGTGCTTCCGCCGATCTTCGCAAAATACGGCGTTTATCACACCGCCTCCGCTGCTCCGTTCAGACGCATCTCCTATCTCGATGCGATGGAGCAGTACGGCACGGACAAGCCCGACCTGCGGATTGATCTGCTGGTGCAGGATGCGACCGCATGCATGGCGGACTGCGGCTTCGGACCGTTCGAAGGACAGACAGTAAAAGCTGTCGTCGTTTCCGGCTTTGAAGGAACAAGAAAGGTAATCGACAAGCTGTGCGCGGACGTTGAGGTGCAGAGCGGGAATAAAGCTTACTGGTTCCGTGTGGATGCTAACGGCGACTTTGTCGGCGGCATCTCCAAATTCCTGCAGGAACGCAAAGCAGAGGTGGTCGAAGCTCTCGGCTTAAAGCCGGGCGACTTTATCGGTCTTTCCGCCGGCAAAAAGGGCGCGGCGCAGAAAACCGCCGGCGTGCTCCGCAAAATGCTGGGCGCAGCGTGCCCTTCCCATATGAAAACAGACTGCTACGAATTCTGCTGGATCGTTGACTTCCCGATGTATGAGATCGGCGAGGAATCCGGCGAACTGGAATTCTGCCACAACCCGTTCTCTATGCCGCAGGGCGGTATGAAAGCGCTTGAAGAGCAGGACCCGCTGGAAATTCTTGCTTACCAGTACGACCTCGTGTGCAACGGCGTGGAGCTCTCCTCCGGCGCTGTCCGCAACCACGATCCGGAGATCATGGTAAAAGCGTTCAATCTCGTCGGACTTGGCGAGGACGCCGTAAAAGCGAAATTCCCGGCGATGTACAACGCATTCTGCTACGGCGCTCCGCCTCATGCAGGTATTGCACCGGGCGTGGACCGTATGGTCATGCTGATCGCCGGTGAGGAAAGTATCCGCGAGATCATTCCGTTCCCGATGAACAAAAACGCGCAGGATATCATGATGGGCGCTCCGGCAGCCGTAGAGCCGAAGCAGCTTGAAGACGTGCATATCCGCATTGAAATGCCGAAAAAAGAGGATTAAAAAGCGAAGGCTGCCGCATCTAAAAGCTAGATGCAGCAGCCTCTTCTATAATCACCAGCGAACCGTTTCTTCCGCTGATAGAAACCGTATATCTGTGTTCCGTTCCGTCCTCTGCCGTGCAGGTAAGCCCATAAGCAGTCATATCTCCGGGGAATGACACTTCCGCGACAAAGATTTCTCCTTCTTCCAGCGCATTGATCACGCACAGCGCTTCCCCGTCCTCATAATCTTCCCCAGGCACAAGGAAAAGAAAGCTTATATCTGTCAGCGGCTCATTTGCCTGGAACGCAATTCTTTCAGGATACCAGGAATCACCTTCGCTATACTCCAGAAACTCTTCATTTTCCGGAAGCGTATCCCCCGCGAAATAAATAGCGACCGGTCCCGGATCGTTCTCTGCAGCGCGCGCTCTCTCCAGATCTACCCAGCCCGCGCCGGATTTCAGCCTGCCCCAGAGATTTCCCTCTCCATCCATTTCCTCTTCCACGATCGTGTAAAGTGTGGAGCGCTCAATGTTTCTCACATAATTGTTATCATAACCCGGTCCGTCAAAAATCGGAATGGAAACGTCAAGCTGCTGAAGATAAGATGTTTCCCTCACTGCGGCGTAATCCGATATGATTCCGACAGATTCTCCGGAAAATGCGCCGTCCTCCTCCGCGAAGCAAATACCGGATGGCGCCATCATGCACAGCGCAGCAGACAACAGAACAAATCTTTTTCTTTTCATAACTGCCCTCCTTTGGATCATCATTCTAACTCAGCCGGAAGTCTCCGCCGTCTTTGGACTGAACGCTCATATTGATGGTGCAGTCCGCCAGATGCTCATAGTTGATATCCAGCGCATAGTTCACCGTCACGGCAATATTTTTTTCATCATTCTTCACGTCGATGTTTGTCGCCGCGATCCCCACCATCAGATTGCCGAAAGGCGTCTCGTAACACGTAACATTTTTCTTGTCCTTTTCAAAGACCATATGGACATTTGTCAGTCCGCGCTTCGTCACTTCCATGCCGTCCGCGTCAAGCTTTATGAGATTCTGAATGGTGCCCTCCATTCCTTCCATGACTTCCTCATAACTGATATAATGCTTTCCGTTTTTGTGCAGGTATTTTCCGCTTGTAACAACCTCCACCTCGTCCCCGTCGTCCATCGCAAGCACCTGCATTCCTTTAATGCTCACCAAAACTTCTTCTGTCATTTAGTACTCCTCGATATTAATTTTCTGTACGTTCTCAATATTTACCGGCAGGATCGAATTTGCAAAGCTGATAAAGCTCTCCGGCGCATCGCTCACGTAGAAACGATGTGGATTTTTCTCCATATCCAGCGGCTCCGTGTTCTGCAGATCCTCCCGGATCAGCAGCTCGCGCAGGCTGCACGCCGTCTCGTATGCCGGATTCACCAGCGTGACGCCGTCGCCCATGATCTCGCCGATCATGGAGCGCAAAAGCGGATAATGCGTGCATCCAAGGATCAGCGTGTCGATATCCTGCTCCTTCAGCGCGGCGAGATAGCGCCTCGCCATTTCCTCCGTCACCGGGTCCTTCATCATGCTCTCCTCCACCAGCGGCACAAACAGCGGGCACGCTTTTCCGATCACCTCCGCGTCCGGCCTGATCTGGCGGATAAATTCCGTATACAGACCGCTTGCGATCGTTCCCTTCGTGCCGATCACGCCGATGCGGTTATTTTTCGTCGCCGCGCACGCCACCTTCGCTCCCGGCTTCACCACGCCGATGATCGGGACAGACAGCTCGTGACGGATCTCCTCCAGCGCAAACGCGCTCGCAGTATTGCACGCCACCACGATTGCCTTTACCTCCTGCGACAGCAGAAAACGCACGATCTGCCTGGAATAGCGCAGGATCGTCTCTTTTGATTTACTTCCATAAGGCACGCGCGCGGTATCCCCGAAATATACGATCCGTTCTTCCGGGATATTGCGCATCACCTCTCGCGTAACTGTCAGACCGCCTACGCCGGAATCAAAGATACCGATCGGTCTTTCCTTTTCTCTGGCTCCCATATATGCTCCCCTTGTTTTCATTCAGCCGGCATCCGCCGCTGCTCTTTCGTACATTATAGCTCTATCCGTAAAAAATGACAAGCGGCTTCTAAAATATGACGGGTTCTTTCCCGACAAACGCAAAAAAGATATTCTTTTCCTCCTCACAGGCCGCTTTTCCATTCGTCGCTTCCGTAATTGCCTCCAGCAGCTTTGCCACGTCATTCTCCTGCACAAGGACCGAGGTTTTCACCACCTCGCTGTACTCGGAACCGACGATCGGAATGCCGCGCTGCCCCAGGAGATACTGCAGCTTTCCAATGCCATTATAGTCTGTCTCGATCGTCAGACGGCTGCCCTTTACTTTCTCGATCACCTCGCTGGCTGCAAGCCCCGCCTGCACCGCTTTGGAATATGCGCGCACCAGACCGCCGGTACCAAGAAGCGTGCCGCCGAAATAGCGCGTCACCACCACCGCCGCATCATGGATATCCGCGCCAAGCAGCACATCCAGCATCGGTCTGCCCGCCGTTCCCTGCGGCTCCCCATCATCGCTGCAGCGCTGCAGCTCCTGGTGCTCCCCGACCACAAAAGCCGAGCAGTTGTGCGTGGCATTCCAGTATTTTTTCTTTAAACCGTTGATAAACCCCAGTGCCTCCTCCTCCGAATGCACCGGCTGTACCGTCGCAATAAAGCGGGATTTCTTTTCCACGATCTCTCCCTCGCCGCCTCTGTAAACAATATTATACGCCATATTTCTCTCCTTGTGGTTTTATCGCGCGCCGTATTCGCGCCTCATGATTTATTAGTATAGCATTTATTTTTGATTTCTGCTATACTATGGATAACTGTTTGTAAAAACAGGTAAACTAATTGTAACATTGTCTTTACCGTTACTGTTCACGCCAGCCTCAACCACTTGCTGTGAACGGAGTGGACAGTAACTCTTTACCCAAATTCAGAAAGGAATGCTGCACATGAAATATGGCAGACACGATATCGAAAAAAAACAGCGGAATATGACAGCGGAAAAGGTAGAACAGAAGGCTGGGATGACGCTCCTTCGCCTGCTTCTCGTTGCACTGTTCGCACTGGTGATCGCCGGTGTATGCGCGGGCTACGGCATGATGCAGGGGCTTTTAAAGAGCGCGCCGGATATCTCCGCATTAAGCACTGCTCCCGCAGAGATGGCAACCTACATTTACAACGCCGAAGGAGAGCAGGTGCAGAAGCTGACAGCCCCCACCTCGAACCGCACGCCCGTTTCCATCGACCAGGTGCCGGAGCATCTGCAAAACGCCGTCGTCGCCGTGGAGGACGAACGCTTTTACGAGCACAACGGCATAGATATCCGCGGCATCCTGCGCGCTTTTGTGGTGGGCATCACCGGCGGCAGCTTCTCGGAGGGCGCCAGCACCATCACGCAGCAGCTTCTGAAAAACAGCGTGTTCCCGGACTGGGTAAACGAGTCCTCTCTGGCGGAGAGCTTTAAGCGCAAATTCCAGGAGCAGTATCTGGCGCTGGAGCTGGAAAAAAATCTGGAGCAGACCATGACAAAGGACGAGGCGAAAAAGAAGATCCTCGAAGATTACTTAAATACCATCAACCTCGGCGCGGGCGCCTACGGCGTGCAGGCTGCCGCCCATCGCTATTTTAATAAGGATGTCTCGGAGCTGACGCTCTCGGAATCCACCGTGATCGCCGGCATCACGCAGAATCCGACCGGCTACAATCCGATCGTCTACCCGGAGGCAAATGCCGCCCGGCGCAAAAAAATACTGAACGCGATGCTGGAGCAGGGCTATATCACGCAGGCGGAGTACGACGAAGCGCTCGCCGACGATGTTTATTCGCGCATCCAGGAGACGGACGTACAGACCGGCACGACCACGATCTATTCCTACTACACCGACGCGCTCATCGAGCAGGTGCTTGAGGATCTGGAAAAAGACGCCGGTTACACGGCGAGCCAGGCATACACGGCGCTCTATTCCGGCGGTCTGCGGATCTTCAGCGTACAGGATGAAGCGATCCAGCAGATCTGCGACGAAGAATTTGCAAACGCAGCCAATTATCCGGTAGAAACGCTGATCGGGCTTGATTACGCCCTCAGCATCCAGAAAGCGGATGGCAGTACGATCCATTACGGCAGCTCCGATGTGCAGGATTATTTTGAGGCACAGGACGCTTCCTTTAATATGATGTTTTACGATGAGGACGCTGCCCGCTCCTACGCGGCGCAGTTTAAAGAGGCGATGACCGCAGAGGGAGACACCGTGCTCGGCGAGCGCATTTCCCTCGTTCCGCAGCCGCAGGCGTCTGTGGTGGTCATCGACCAGTCGACCGGCTACGTGAAGGCGATCGTCGGCGGCAGGGGCGAGAAGGAAGCAAGCCTTACCTTAAACCGCGCTACGTCGACAAGAAGACAGCCCGGCTCTACGTTTAAACCGCTCGCCGCCTACGCTCCGGCAATCGACCATAACGGCAAAACGCTCGCCACTGTTTACGACAACGCGCCCTACACGTATTCTTCCGGTACGGAACTGAAAAACTGGGACAGCGACTACGGGTACAGCGGTCTGGAAACCATTCACTTTGCACTTGTGAAATCCGTGAATGTCGTCGCCGTCAAATGTCTGACAGAGATCACGCCGCAGGTGGGTATCGATTATCTGGAGCGCTTTGGCATCACGACGCTCTACAACAACGACCTGGACGAGAACGGCAACCTGCTCTCCGATGCCTACCAGCCGCTGGCGCTCGGCGGCATCACGGACGGCGTGGTAAATCTGGAGCTGACCGGCGCCTACGCCGCGCTGGCAAACGGCGGCAACTACATTAAACCGAAATTTTACTCCCGCATCGAGGACAGCCAGGGCAATGTCATTCTGGATAACACCAGCGAGGAAACACGCGTGGTAAAGGATACCACGGCATTCCTTATCACAAAAGCGATGGAGGACGTAATTAAGAGTCCGGAGGGCACTGCAAACGGCAGTATCAGCCTGGGCGACATGCCGGTAGCCGGAAAGACCGGTACCACCGACAATTCAAAGGACATCTGGTTTGAAGGCTACACCCCTTACTACACCTGCGGCGTGTGGGGCGGCTACGACAACAACGACGCCCTGCCCGATTATGACAGCAGCTTCAGCCGCTATGCAAAGACGCTCTGGAACGCGATCATGAGCCGCATTCACGCGGAACTTCCGGTCGTATCTTTCGCGCAGCCGGAAAATATCACCACGGCGACCGTCTGCAAAAAATCCGGCAAGCTGGCAGTAGACGGTCTGTGTACCGCAGACCAGCGGGGAAGCCAGGTCTACACGGAATATTTCACGACCGACACCGTCCCGACGCAAACCTGCGACGTCCACGTAGCAGTCGCTGTGTGCACGGAAACCGGTCTGAAAGCCTCCGGAACATGTCCGTCCACGACGCGTGTTTTCGTGCAGCGTCCGGCAGGCAGCGAAGGCACCACGGATGATTCCAATTATGCACCGCCCACACAGCAGTGCCCGGGCCATACGGCTGCCGTGGAAATTCTCACGGAGAAGGAATCCGAAACGGAAACAGAAAAGAAGGATAACACCGGCGACAATCCGACCGGTGAGCCAGACGGCAACACAGACGGCGTGATCCAGATCGGCGGGGATAACGGCTCTGCCGGTTCCGGAACCGCTGATAGCAACGCCTCCCAGACTGAAGCCGGCGGCGGTACCTCCTTTGAGGATATCCCTGCTGACCAGTATTACGACGATGGAGTGATCACCTTTTACTAGAAAAGAGGCGCCTTCCGCATGGAAAGCGCCTCAGATTTTTGATTTCCTTTACAGCACCAGCTTCGCCGCTCCGTAGATCCCGGCGTCGTTGCCGAGTTCTGCGAGCGCAAACGGTGTTTCCTTGCATGCGATGAACGCATACTGTTTATAGTATTTCTGGATGAATTCAAGAAGGATCGGACCTGCCTTGGAGACACCGCCGCCGATTACGAAGATATCGGGGTCGGTGACGCCCGCCACATTTGCGAGCGCAGTGCCAAGATACTTTCCAAACTCCTCAGCAATCTCAATCGCAACTGCGTCTCCCTCTTTTACCGCGTCAAATACGGATTTTGCAGAGATATTTTTTTTACGCAGCACGGACGGCGTTTCGTCCTTCGCCAGACGGCGCTTTGCCAGGAAGGTAATGCCGGTCGCCGATGCCACCTGCTCCAGACAGCCGCAGTTTCCGCAGTTGCACTTTGCCGTGAGCGAATCGGTAACGTGGATGTGCCCGATCTCGCCGCCCGCCCCATGCGTGCCGGTGATGATCTGTCCGTTGTTAATGATACCGCCGCCGACGCCGGTACCAAGCGTTACCAGAACGACATTGTGGTAGCCTGCGCCGCCGCCCTTCCACATCTCACCGAGCGCGGCAACGTTCGCGTCATTTCCGGCCTTGACCGTCAGCCCGGTAAGGCGCTCCATCTGATTGACCAGATGCACATAACCCCAGTGCAGATTTACCGCAGCCGGAACCTCCCCCTCCTCGTTGACCGGTCCCGGAACGCCAAGCCCGACGCCGGCGATCTCATCGCGGTCGAGGTCCTTTTCGCGGATCTTATCGGCGATGGTATCCGCCACATCCGGCAGGATATTGCAGCCGTTGTTCTCCGTCCGCGTCTTGATCTCCCACTTGTCCAGCACGGTTCCCTTCACATCAAACAGGCCGCACTTTACGGTAGTTCCGCCTACATCAATTCCAAAACAATACTTCTTCATTTCCCCATCCTCCATTTTTCGGGCAAAGTCCTCGCCCTTTCTCTTTCCTTATATTTACTGCTCGCGCTTTCTGGTCAGATTCTGCTGCACACGGTTGTACAGCTCCTGCGCCGCATTGTAGCCCATCTTCTTCTGACGGTGGTTGACTGCCGCAGCCTCCAAAATGATCGCCAGGTTTCTGCCGGGGCGTATCGGAAGCGAATGGCAGACCACACGGTTCCCGAGAAACTCAATGTACTCCTCCTCCAGACCGAGGCGGTCGTATTCCTTATCCTTGTCCCATTCCTCCAGCTTAATGACGATATCGATGGTCTGCGTATTCTTCACCGCCTCCACGCCGTACAGCGTCTTGACATTGATGATTCCGATACCGCGCACTTCAATGAAATGGCGCGTGATATCCGGCGCGCTCCCCACCAGGCTGACGTCGCTCACCTTGCGGATCTCCACTACATCGTCGGAAATCAGACGGTGTCCGCGGCGGATCAGCTCCAGCGCCGCCTCGCTTTTTCCGATGCCGCTCTCGCCCATGATCAGAACGCCCTCGCCGTATACGTCCACCAGCACACCGTGGATGGAAATGCACGGTGCAAGCTCCACATTCAGCCACCGCTGCAGCTCCGCCGAAAATGCCGACGTCTCCTTATCCGTAATGAAAACCGGCACGCCGTACTGGATCGCAAACTGCAAAAGCTCCTCCTCCGGCTTTGTCCTTGTCGTATAAATGATGCACGGGCTCTTATAAGAAACAAACCGCTCGTATACGGGCAGCTTTTCCTCCTTTGGGAGCCCCATCAGATAGGTATATTCCACATATCCGATGATCTGCACACGCTCCGAGGTGAAATGCTCAAAATAACCTGCCAGCTGCAGCGCAGCGCGGTTGATATCCGGCACGGTAATGCGGATCTGGCTCAGATCGACCTCCGGCGTCACATTCTTCAGATTCATTTTTTCTACCATTTTCGTCAGTGCCACACTGCTTGCCATGTTCCTTCTCCTTATCTGAATACTTTCCTGTCCGGGTTCCAAAGCAGAAACCCTATTATAAAAAAGTATAGCACACAAAGCGCCAAACTGCAACGCCGGAAATGTTAATTGCACAAAACCGCCTCCTCCCGGGCTGCAAAATCCGGCATTTTCCCGATTTAATGGAAGTAATCGTACACCCTCTGCGCCGCCTGCCGGTTCATGGTTTCCGTAGAGGCAAGCTCCTCCACCGAGGCGTCACGAATCGCCTCCAGGGATTTGAAGCGGCGCAGCAGCGCCTTGCGTCTCGTCTCGCCAATGCCCGCGATATCGTCCAGCACAGAGTGTACCTGCTGCTTGCCGCGCAGAGAACGGTGATATTCGATCGCGAAGCGGTGCGCCTCGTCCTGGATACGCGTGATCAGCTTGAAGCCCTCGGAGCTGCGGTCGATGGGGATTTCCTCGTTCTGATAGTACAGCCCGCGGGTGCGGTGATTATCGTCCTTCACCATGCCGCAGACCGGGATATCCAGATGCAGCTCTTCCAGCACGCGCAGAGCCACGTTTACCTGCCCCTTGCCGCCGTCCATCATGATCAGATCCGGGAAACGGCTGAAGCTTCCAAACTCCGCGTTTTCCTCACGCTCTGCCAGGCCGTGTGCGAACCTTCGTTCCAGCACTTCCTCCATGCTGGCGTAGTCGTCCGGCCCCTTCACGGTCCTGATCTTGAATTTGCGGTAGTCGCTCGTCTTCGGCTTGCCCTTTTCATAGACGATCATGGAGCCGACTGACTCAAAACCGCTGATGTTGGAGATATCGAACGCCTCGACACGCACCACATTCTCCAGACCTAAGAGAGAAGCGATCTCCTTCATTGCACCGATGGTCCTGCCCTCCTCGCGCCTGATCTTCTCGCTGTCCTGCGTGAGTACCATGCGGGCGTTCTGCGCCGCCAGCTCGACCAGCTTTTCCTTCGTGCCCTTCTTCGGCACCCGCAGATATACTCTGCCGCCGCGCCGCTTTGAGAGCCACTCCTCAATGACCTCCTTATCCTCGATTTCCTCCTGCAGCATGATCTCGCGTGGGATAAAAGGGGTGCCGGAATAAAACTGCTTCAGAAAGCTGTCCAGGATCACGCCCGGCGTGTCGTGCGGCGCCACGCGCAGATAAAAATGGTCGCGTCCGATCAGACGTCCGGCGCGCACAAAAAATACCTGAACCACCGCGTCGCGGTCGTCCGCTGCAAGCGCGATCACATCCTTGTCCTCGCCGTCTCCGGAGGTGATCTTCTGCTTCTGCGCGATCTGCTTCACGCTCGCCAGGAGTTCCCGCTGTTCGATCGCAGCCTCAAAATCCAGCCGCTCCGCCGCCTCGTTCATACGCTCCTCCAGCATTTTCAGCACCGGCTTATAATTCCCGTTCAGAAACTCCACCGCCTGCGCCACGCGCTTTGCGTACTCCTCACGGCTCTCATAGCCCTGGCAGGGCGCCTGACACTGTTTAATATGATAATTCAGGCAGGGACGCTCTTTTCCGATATCCCGCGGCAAAACGCGATTGCAGGTACGCAGCTTATAAAGCTTATTGATCAGCTCGATGGTATCCTTGACGGCGCCCGCGCTGGTGTACGGTCCGAAGTAGCGCGACTTGTCTTTTTTCATGGTACGCGAAAAAAGCACCCGCGGAAACGGCTCGCTCACCGTCACCTTAATAAACGGATACGTCTTATCGTCTTTCAGCATGGTGTTGTATTTCGGACGGTGCTCCTTGATCAGATTGCACTCCAGCACCAGCGCCTCCAGCTCGGAATCGGTGACGATGTACTCGAAGCGGCTGATCTTCGTCACCATCTGCTCGATTTTTGCGCCCTTATTGCGGCTGCTCTGAAAATACTGGCGCACCCGGTTTTTCAGACTGATCGCCTTGCCGACGTAGATGATCGCATCCTTTTCGTCGTGCATAATATAAACTCCCGGCTTTGCCGGGAGTTTTTTTAATTCCTCTTGGATATCAAACATGACTGCTCCTTGTTTCGAAGTATACAAAAAGGCAGCTTAATCGGCGTAACCGTTCGGATTGCTGCTCTGCCATCTCCAGCTATCTGCACACATTTCTTCGATTCCTTTTTCCGCTACCCATCCAAGTTCATTCTTCGCCTTTGTCGGATCTGCGTAGCAGGTCGCAATATCGCCCGGGCGACGCGGCTTGATCACATACGGAAGCTCTTTTCCGCATGCCTTCTCAAATGCGTGCAGTACATCCAGCACACTGTAGCCCTTTCCGGTGCCCAGGTTATAGATGCTCACGCCTTCCTTTTTCTTAAGCTTCTCGATCGCCTTTACATGTCCCTTTGCCAGATCCACTACATGAATGTAGTCGCGCACGCCGGTACCATCCGGCGTATCATAGTCGTTTCCAAATACGCCGAGTGCCTGCAGCTTGCCCACTGCCACCTGTGCGATGTACGGCACCAGATTGTTCGGGATACCCTTCGGATCCTCGCCGATCAGTCCGCTCTCATGCGCACCGATGGGGTTGAAGTAGCGCAGAAGCACCACATTCCACTCCGGATCCGCCACATTGAGGTCGGTGAGCACCTGCTCCAGCATCCCCTTGGTCTGTCCATACGGATTGGTAATTTTGCCCTTCGGGCATTCCTCTGTGATCGGCACGAACGCCGGATCACCGTAAACGGTAGCGGAGGAGCTGAACACGATGTTCTTCACGCCATGATTTCTCATAACATCGCAGAGGTTGAAGGTACCCGTCATATTGTTATGGTAGTATTCCAGCGGCTTCGCAACCGATTCACCCACCGCCTTTAAACCTGCAAAATGAATAACCGATTCGATATCCTCTTTGTCAAATACTTCCGCCAGAGCTTCCTTGTCCAGCAGGTCCACCTTATAAAATTTCACTTTTTTCCCGGTAATCTGCTCAACGCGCTCCAGCGCTTTTTCGCTGGCGTTATAAAGATTATCTACTACAACAACCTCATAGCCCTCGTTCAGCAGTTCTACACATGTGTGGCTCCCGATATAACCGGCTCCGCCTGTTACTAAAATAGCCATTCGAATCTTCCTCCCTGTTTATCTTTTTGCAGTTTTCTCTGATTCTTCTCCTGCAAAAATAAGTATATACCATTTTACATGAAAATGGTATATACTTTCTTCATTTATCCCCACAAATTTTCCGGATACACGCCCGCCGCCTTCAGATCGCGCATCGCCTGCACGACCACCGGCTTATCCTGCTTGTAGGTGACGCCGTACCAGCGGTCCCCGGTTTTGAGCACCTGCACGGACGCCTTTCCCTCTTTGATCAGGTCGTTTACCGCAAACGGCAGGAAATATTCACACTTTAAGGGGTTGACCGGCAGATTCTCTTTGAGGAAACGCGGAAATCCATCCTTCAGCTCCTTCAGCATACTGCGGCTGAAGCCCCACATATTCATGGAAACAATGCTGCCCGCCGGGATGACGTTCCAGGTCTTTCCGTCGTCCTCCGTGTATGCCGTCTCGTCGCCGCGGCGCTCAATGCGCGTGCGCTCGTGGATGTCAGTCAGAAAGCCTTTTTCGTCTGTCACGCAGATACCGCGCGCAACATGACCGTTTTCCGTCAGCGTGTTCTCCAGAATGTAGCCGACCATCGCATAGCGGTACTTGTCGTCGTCCTCATGCGTCGTCAGATAATCGTACATCTGACGGTAAGCGGAAACACCGTAATAATCGTCCGCATTAATAACAGCAAACGGTCCGTCGATGCAGTCGATCGCGGAGAGCACCGCCTGTCCGGTTCCGAACGGCTTCACTCGTCCCTCCGGCACGGAAAAGCCCTCCGGCAGATCTGTCAGACGCTGATAGGCGTATGCCACCTCGATCTGCTTCTCCATGCGGTCGCCAATGGACGCCCGGAAATCCGCCTCATTTTCCTCTTTGATGATAAACACTACCTTCTCAAATCCGGCGCGCACCGCATCATAAATAGAAAAATCCATAATGATATGTCCCTGATCGTCTACCGGATCGATCTGCTTGAGTCCGCCGTAGCGGCTGCCCATTCCTGCTGCCATAATTACCAGTGTCGGCTTGTTCATGATATCCTCCTTTTATTTACGGTTTGTGCATACGCCCTTCGCATTAAACTTGTACTTCTTTCCGCTTATGGTTTTTGTCGTGCTGACGTAAGCATAACCGTCTTTTCCGATATAATAATATTTTCCGCTCAGATGCAGCCATTTTCCCTTTACCTGCTCGCCGCTCTCACGCCGGAAGTACATCAGCTTTCCATTGGAGAGCTTCACCCATTTTTTCTGTTGAACGCCAGTGGTCGGATGAAAATAATATGTTTTCTTTCCGATCGTTTTCAGTCCCTTATACGCTCTGGCGGTCGTCGGGCTGAAATAATACGTCTTTCCGCCGATTGTCTGCCAGCCCATCTGCAGGATGCCCTTGCTGTTGGCATAGTAGTGCCTGCCCTTGTATTCTACCAGTCCACTCTGGCGCACGCCGCTCTCATTGGTAATATACGCTGTCTTGCCAATCTTAAACGGACCAGTCTTCATATATCCGCTCGCGTCAAAATAATAATATTTTCCGCCGATATTTTTCCACTTAGCCTTCAGCTTTACGCCGTTTACATAGTAGCACTTTTTTCCATTCTCCGTCTTCCAGCCGTTTTTCACAGTCGGAGCAGCAGAGCCTTTCTTTTTCAGTCCAAAATACTTTGCAATTCCCTGCGCATCCGCAACGCCGAGCTTTTTCAGCTTTGCTTCGCTGCTCAGATACTTCTGGCAGTCGCTCTTGTTATCCAGGAAGCAATGCTCAATGATCATACTCGGAAGACGATACGTACCGACGCCCTTCTTTTTTCCCTCACTTGTTTTTACGGTTTCGTTCTTCTTTTTCATACCATACAGAAGGATGCCCAGCTCGTCGTCATACTGAAAACCGCCGCCATAGATCTTCAGCCCCGCCGTACTTTGAAGCTGTGTGAGGATCGTTCTTGCGAGCGTCCGGGATTCTGCCGCTTCCGCATAGGGATAGCCTGAGGGCGACGGCACCATTGCAAGCGCGCCGCTTGCCTTTCCGCCTCCGCCGCTGTTTAAGTGAATGCTCACCAGTGCGGAAGCCTTTTTGTTTTTTGCAAATTCCACACGCGCCTGCCGGTCCATATAGGCAATCGTATTAGTCGTCCGCGTCATATATACCGTGACGCCGCTGTATGTCTCCAGCTCCGCCTTTGCGTATTTTGCAATCTTCAGGTTCAGGATCTCCTCATAGTAATTCCTGCCATTCCAGGTACGGCGTGCGCCGATCTCCGTGCCGCCATGTCCCGGGTCAAGCACGACCACGATATTGGCCGCCTTCGCCGCTCCCGATGGGAACAGCAGCAGCGCAAACAAAAGAAGCAGTCCGCCAAGACTCTTTTTCGTCCATGTTTTCATTATGTATCCCTCATACTCTTTCCTGCTTTGCAGCATTTTTCCCTTCGTGACAACTATAAAAAGGCAAGGCCATCGCCTGTAATGCGCAGCCCTGCCTGTAATGCTTTTATCTTCTCTTTAAGAAATCCGGAATCTGGATGTCTCTTTCCTGTACTTTTCCTTCCGGTGCACGCAGCTTACCTGCGGAAGATCCGCTGTTATTCAGCCCCGCAAGCGGCGTTGGCGTACGCAGGCCAGACGGCATTTCCGTCCTGCCGGTATTCGGCTGATAGTTGAACTCCGGAACGATCCTTCTGCCCGTGCCGGTCTTTTTCGGAGCTGTCTCCTGTTCCTTATTCTCATCGTGCAGGCCTGTAGCAATAACGGTGATACTTGCCTCGTCGGCATATGTATCGTCGTACATAGCGCCAAAAATGATGTTTGCGTTCTCGCCTGCCATCTCCTGCACATAGCTTGCCGCGTCGTTTGCATCCATAAGGGAGATGTCTCCGGAAATATTGATGATGACGTGGGAAGCGCCGCTGATGGTCGTCTCAAGCAGCGGGCTGGATACCGCCTGCTTTACTGCTTCGAGCGCCTTGTCGTCGCCCTTGGCCTGTCCGATACCGATGTGTGCGATGCCCTTGTCGGTCATAACGGTCTGTACATCCGCGAAGTCCAGGTTGATCAGCGCCGGAAGATTGATAAGGTCTGTGATGCCCTGTACCGCCTGCTGCAGTACCTCATCCGCTTTTTTGAGCGCCTCCGGCATGGTGGTGCGTCTGTCCACGATCTCCAGAAGCTTGTCGTTCGGGATAACGATCAGTGTGTCTACATTGTCTTTTAATTTTTCGATGCCGGCAAGTGCATTGTTCATACGCGTCTTTGCCTCAAAGCGAAACGGCTTTGTGACAACGCCGACGGTAAGGATGCCCATCTCTTTTGCAAGACCTGCAACGACCGGAGCCGCACCTGTTCCGGTGCCGCCGCCCATGCCGCAGGTAACAAATACCATGTCCGCGCCGGTGATCGCCTGCTTGATCTCCTCGGAGCTTTCCTCCGCCGCCTGCTGTCCAACCTGCGGCTTTGCTCCTGCGCCAAGTCCCTTTGTCACTTTCTCACCGATCTGGATCGTATGCGGTGCACGGCAAAGATCCAGCGCCTGTTTATCTGTGTTCACAGCGATAAAATCCACACCGGCAATCGCCTCATCTACCATTCTATTTACTGCATTTCCGCCCGCACCGCCGACACCAATGACGATAATCTTCGCTGCAGACTCTGCTTCATTTGACATAATCTCTAACAAGGTATTTCCTCCTTCTCGTCCTCTGTCCTACGACAGTATTTTCCCACTATTATCTCTATAATATAAGTTTTCATGGGATTTAGCAAGTATTTTTTCTATTAAATATCAATTATTTAAAATATACGCACCCGTATACGGATCAATATAGCCATAGCCGTCGGTGATGATCTGACCGTCGTCGCCGAGATAAGGCTGATCGAGGTTGGTGGTGACGTTGCCCGCTGCATCGGTGTAGATCTCGTTGCCGTTTGCGTCGGTTGAGAATCTGCTGGAGTCCTCGACATAGCCGCTGCCGCCGCTTTCCGCATCGGTTTCCCCACTGGTTTCCGCTGTTCCTTCCTCGGAGGACGGGACAATTTCGCCATTCTCATCGGTTTCTGTCTGCTCCTCCTCAGAGGATGATACTCTGTTCTGATTGATGAGCAGCTCCTGTTCCTCCTCGCCGCGCTCACCCGGAACGAAACGGACGGACACGGCATCGGGCGTATAGGTCTCCATGTGGAGTGTCCCGGACATTCCCTCCATCTGCGGATAGATCGCGGCAAGCTCCTCCAGCTTTTCCTCCATGTAGGAGGTGTCTCCCAGCATCACCCGGCTTTCTCCAAAATAGAGAATCATATTCTGCTGATCATCATAATGAATTTCATCGGGCGTCAGACCGCTCTGATGCAGCGCGCGCGCGTTCGCTACGATATCAGCGAGAAAGGCGTCATCCGTTACCGGCAGCGGCTCGCCGAGCGCCGGCTGCCCGATAGAAACCCCGGATACCGGCGGAACGCCGTCCCGCTCCTCCCCGGAAATTTCCACAACGTTCCCGTCGGTATCGAAATATACCCGCGAACCGGAAAACATCAGATATCCGGCAATTGTTTTTTCATACACCCGGATCTGCACATGCCACGGCTGCAGCATCGTTACCTCCACCGCGCTCAGAAACGGAAGCTCCCCCGCCGCCTCCGGGTCGCTGTATTTCCAGGTAAGATAAATTGTATTTTCCGCCAGAGAATCCGACATTACCATTTTCTGGATTTCTGCCGCAGAATAAAATTCATTTCCAATGACGTCCACCTGCCGGATGTGAAACAGCCCGAAAATCACCGCAAAGCCAATGACGACCACCACCAGAAAAACCAGCAGCGGCAGCTTCAGCAGATTTCGTTTTTTTCTCCTCTGCAGTTCCATGCACAAACACCTCTCAAAGTTCTTTTATATCCGCCCCCAGACCGGAAAGGTCGCGGCAGATATCTTCATAGCCTCTCTTTATAAAATGACTGCCCAAAATAATAGTTTCTCCCTCGGCCATCAGACCTGCCGCCACAAGCGCCGCTCCCCCGCGCAGTTCCTGCGCCTGCACCGTGCATCCCTGCAGTCTTTTTTTCCCTTTTATCACAGCGCATTGCCCGTCTGTGACGATCTCCGCGCCCATCCTGCGCAGCTCCTCCGCGATCAGAAACCGCGATTCGAAAAGCCGCTCCTCGATTCTGCTCATCCCGTCCGCCCCGGTCAGAAACACCATAAGCTGCGACTGCAGATCTGTCGGGAATCCCGGATACGGCTCCGTCCGGATGGCAGGAACCGAACGGTGTGCCCCTTGCGCATCCATACGGACTGTATCGCGAAAAGTCTCTATCCGTGCGCCGGTTTTTTGCAAAATTTGAGTGAGCGTGCCCAGATGCTCCGGGCAGACGCCGCGCACGGAAATGCTTCCTCCGGTTCCCGCCGCCGCAAGCAGATATGTACCGGCGGCGATCCGATCCGGCATCAGTGTATACTGTGAATCCTGCAGATCGGTCACGCCGGTGATCGTAAGCTTTCTTCTGCCGATCCCCTCGATCCTGGCTCCTTTCGCATTTAAAAAGCGGCACAGCTCTGCGATCTCCGGTTCCAGGGCGCAGCCGTCGAGCACCGTCGTGCCATCCGCAAGCACAGCCCCAAGGATCGCGTTCTCCGTCGCACCCACACTCGGAAACGCAAGGCGGATGCAGCAGCCATGCAGACGAGCGCCTTCTGCAGATTTACAGCATGATCCGGCGTACACGCCGATTTCTTCCTCCTCCGGCAGGATCTGCGCGCCCATACGTTCAAACACCTGCAGGTGCAGGTCGATCGGGCGCTGTCCGATCGTGCAGCCACCCGGATAGGGCAGGCGCGCACAGCCGCATCTTCCGAGCAGGCTTCCCATCAGAAGCACAGAAGCGCGCAGCCGCGTGGCAAGCTGCGGCAGGACGCGGCAGCCTGCTATTTCCCGCGCATCTATGATCAGTGTCTGGCCTTCGCGCGTCACGGTACATCCAAGCCCGCGCAGGATCCCGCTCATATATTCCACATCCAGGATCTGCGGACAGCGGTGGAGTACCGTCGTTCCTCTGTGAAGAACCGCTGCCGCCATCAGCGGCAGGGCAGCATTCTTCGATCCCTGTATTGTCACTTCTCCGCACAGCGGAATGTTGCCCCTGGTCTGTATCCGATCCACACCCTTACCTCCGCACATACACACATACGTTAGTATATGCCGGAGTTTCCTTTTTGCCACCTGCTGACGGAGAGCGCCAGCCCCATTTCAGAGAGCAGAAAAAGCACGGAGGTGCCGCCGTAGCTGATAAATGGCAGCGTGATTCCGGTGTTCGGGATCGTGTTTGTGACCACCGCAACGTTTAAAATAACCTGAATAGCAATATGCCCCATGATTCCGGCACAGATCAGCGCGCCGAACAGATCGGGCGCGTGCGTGGCGATCACCATGAACCGCCAGAGCATCAAAAGAAAAATAAACAGCAGAAGCAGCGCGCCCATCAGACCAAGCTCCTCGCAGATGATGGAAAAGATCATGTCGTTCTGCGCCTCGGGCACAAACCCGAGCTTCTGCAGGCTCTCGCCAAGCCCTCTGCCAAAGAGCCCGCCGGAGCCGATCGCATAAAGCCCCTGGATGGTCTGAAAGCCCTTCTCGTAGGCTTCCGGATTGCGCCAGATGGCGAGACGCTCCATCCGATACTGCTCCATGCTCAGAAAAACGGCAATAAATCCGACGCCCGTCGCTCCGATCCACACAAACTGCAGATATTTCGGGTTGGAGACAAACGCCAGAATGACGGCGATTCCCAAAATGATGATCGCCGTGCTTAAGTTATTCGTGCCGACCAGACCAACGATCGGCAGCACCAGCGCCACAACGCCGACCAGCAGCTTTAAGCTTCCCTGATTTTTTCTGCGCGTGCTGATAAACCAGGCGAGAAACAGAATGACCGCCGGTTTTGCAAACTCCGAGGGCTGAAACGAAAGCGGTCCCAGGGACAGCCAGCGCTTTGAGCCGTTGTAGGAATCGCCCACCAGCAGAACCGCGCCCGACAGCGCCAGGGACATAAGATAGCCCCAGACGGCAAACCGGGAAAAGATGTGGTAGTCCATGCGGGAGATGATCCCCATAGCGGCCAGCCCGAGCGCTGTGGCAAATAATTGTTTTTTGAAATAGTAGCCGGCATCCAGAAAGCGGACGCTGCCGTTGTATGCGCTTGTACTTTGCAGTGTAACCAGCCCGAAAATGACTAGGGCAAGCACAATTATCAGCAGTGTGAAATCCAGATTCTTCTTTTCCGGATGCACGAAACCACTCCTGTCAATTCTATTTTATCTCTTCTCCAGCCGATGCACCATCTCTTTAAATACCCTGCCGCGCACCTCGTAATTCTGGAACATTCCCCAGCTTGCGCAGGCGGGCGAGAGAAGCACAGCGTCGCCCTTCTGTGCGTGCTCCGCGCAGAAGCGGAAGGCTTCCTCAAAGGAGTCGCAGAGCACGGTGTCTGTGAAGCCGCAGCGCTCCGCCGCCGCCCTGATCTTCTCACGCGTCTGACCGATGAGCACAAGGCAGCGCACCTTGCCGTCAAACGCCCGGATCCACTCCTCATAGTCGGAATTTTTGTCGTAACCGCCGCCGATGAGCAGCGTCGGACGATCCATCGCCTGAATGCCCTTGATGGCAGCGTCCGGATTTGTTCCCTTGGAATCATTGTAGTAGACGACACCGTCCACCTCAGCCACAAATTCGATACGGTGTTCTACCGCCGTGAAGCGCTTCAGCACATAGCAGATGTCCTCCACGGAAACGCCGTATGCCAGCGCCATCGCCGCAGCCGCCATTACATTCTCGTAATTGTGTCTTCCCGGAAGCTTCAGCTCCTTCGTGCTGCAGAAGGAGATGACCGAATTTCCGTCACGGTATTCGATCATATCGCCGTTCAAAGAAATTCCTTTTTCTAATGTACGCAGGCTGCTGAAAAATATGACGCGGCAGGAAAGCGTTTGGCCAAATTTCCGCAGGACCTCATCCTCATAATTCAAAACGCAGGTATCCTCCGGCGTCTGGTTTGCGGTGATCAGCTCCTTTACCCGTATGTATTCTTCCATGGTATGATGCCGGTTCAGATGATCCGGCGTGATATTTAAGATCGCGCTGACCTTCGGGCGGAACGCCTCAATGGTCTCCAGCTGGAAGCTGCTGATCTCCGCGACTGTCACGGAATTATCTGCGGTCTGCGTAACCATCTGTGTGTAGGGCGTGCCGATATTTCCGACAATAAACACCGAATCCCGCACGTGCTCCATGATCGCGCCAAGCAGGCTGGTGGTGGTCGTCTTTCCGTTTGTACCGGTAATCGCAAGCACGTCGCCGCGGCTGTTTTCATAGGCAAGCTCAATCTCACCCCATATGCGAAGACCGCGCTCGCGCAGAGTATTCACCAGCGGAAGGTCCGTGGGCACGCCGGGACTTAACACCACCAGAGAAAGCTGCTCTATCACTTCCCCCGGCAGCTCACCGAGATAAAGCTCCGTCTCAGACTCGCCAAGCTTCTCGTAGATATCCTCTTTTTTTAAGGTCGCATTTCCGTCAAAGAGTACCGGACAGGCGCCCATTCTTTTTAAGAGCTGCGCCGCGGCGATGCCGCTGATGCCTGTCCCGAAAACCAGTACCTTTTTATTTTGTAAATCCATGTCGTTCTCCTCCGTTTTTTGCAAAACCTATTTAAATCCCTACAGTCCGCACAGGCAGATCAGGCACAGCAGCGCTGTGACTATCGTGAAAGCCGCCACGATCTGCGTCTCCGACCAGCCGCAGAGCTCGAAGTGGTGATGGATCGGAGCCATCTTAAAAAATCTTTTACCGCCTGTCTTTTTAAAGTAAGTGACCTGGATGATCACCGAGATCACCTCGATCATATAGATGAAGCCAAACACCGGGATCAGGATGGGGATCTGCAGCACATAGGCGCAGCCCGCCACAAAGCCGCCGAGCGCAAGGGAACCGGTATCGCCCATAAATACCTGCGCCGGATGCGAGTTAAACAAAAGGAACCCTAAGAGCGCTCCGGTGACTGCCGCCGTGATCGGCTCGATGCCCGCCTGCGTTCCCATGGAAACGATCGTAAAGAACACCGCCACCATCGTTGTGACACCCGTGGCAAGCCCATCCAGTCCGTCGGTGAAATTCACGCCGTTGACCGTGCCGAGCACCACCAGATAGACAAGCGGCACCGTCACCCACACACAGTCAAAATACATTCCTCCGGTAAACGGCAGCATGATCAGCAAACAGTCGGGATCGACCACCAGTATGTAGATCACAAAGATCGTCGTAATAACAATCTGCAGGATGAATTTCTGCTTTGGCAGCAGTCCATCCGAGCGGCGCAGCACGACCTTCAGATAGTCATCCAGAAAACCGATGATCCCGAAGCCGAGCGTGAGGAACAGGATCGGAATGATGCGCGGATAGCGCCCGATAAATAAAAGCGAGGTGATCAGCACGCTGATCAGAATGATCAGACCGCCCATCGTCGGCGTACCGTTTTTTTTCAGATGCGACTCCACCCCGTCCGTGCGCTCAGTATTTCCCACCTTCAGTTTGCGAAGGAAGGGGATCACAAAGGGGCTTAAAATCACACTGATGGCAAAGGCGATCAGCAGCGACCAGACTATTTCCAAACTTATCATTTTTTATCCTCCTGAAAAAGACTATATATCTGAATTATAAGTCTTTTTTCTCTATTAGGCAACCAAAACTTAGTGATCAGATGTCACATCCTGTATCTCCCGCATCTCATCCTTCTCAATTTCAAGATATGGCAGGATATTGGAGAAAATTTCCCGGATGACCGGCGCCGCGATCGTTCCGCCATAATAAACGCCCTGCGGATTATGGATGACGCAAAGCCCGATGACCTGCGGATCGTCCGCCGGAGCAAAACCGATGAAGGAGGATATGTATTTGTTGGCACTGCGCGGCAGCGTCTCGGAGGTAGCCGTCTTTCCGCCGACATGATACCCCTCCAGATAGGCGTTTTTGCCGGAGCCGCCGTCCACTACCTGCTCCAGCACATAGCGCAGTTTTTCGGAGGTCTCTTCTGACAAAATCTGCTCCCCTTCCGGATATTCCAGCACCTTCAAAAGCGTTCCTTCATTGTCGCGCACCTCTACGCCGAAATGCGGCGTAATGCGCCTGCCGCCGTTGATCAGCGAGCTGACGGTAGTGATAAGCTGGATCGGCGTGATCTGGAATGACTGTCCGAAGGCGACGGTGGCAAGCTCCACCTGCCCCATATTTTCCATCTTGTGCATGATGGTCGCAGCCTCGCCAGGCAGGTCGATGCCGGTTTTTGAGAGAAGCCCGAACTGTTCAAAATAATGGTAATACCGCTCCACGCCCAGCCGCAGCCCCACCTCGATAAACACCGGGTTGCAGGAATTCTGCGCGCCCTGCACGAAATTCTCACTTCCATGCCCCACCACCTTGTGGCAGCGGATTTTTCTGTCCTCCACGATCTTGTAGCCCGGGCAGGAAAACTGATCGGTGAGGGATACAACGCCCTCCTCCAGCCCGGCGGACGCCGTGATGATCTTGAAGGTGGAACCCGGCTCGTAGGTGTCGTTGATGCAGCCGTTGCGCCACATCCGGTTCCAGGCGTCCTGCCGCTCGGCATCCGTCATGGCTTCTGCAGCATCCGTGCCGGCGCTTTCCTCCTGCCCGGCGTCACTCTCTGCCTGTGTGGCCGTATCCGCCGCCGCATCCACCGAATTTAGCTCGAAGGGATTATTAAGGTCAAATTCCGGCACATCGACCATCGCCAGGATCTCCCCGTTTGACGGCCGCATAATAATAATGGAAACGCGGTCGGCGCTCTTCTTCTCCATTACCTTTTCAGCCGCCTGCTCTGCAAATTTCTGGATATTGGCGTCAAGACTGATGCATAGATCATTCCCTGCGATCGGCTCCAGGCGGCTCTCGCCCGCCTCCGGCAGCTCCACGCCGCGCGCGTCCGTGAGTGTGAGAATCTTGCCGTCGCTCCCCTTTAAAATATCCTCATATTTTACCTCCAGCCCGACGATACCCTGGTTGTCGCCGCCGGTAAAGCCGAGCACCTTGGAGGCGAGCGTGCCGTAGGGATACCAGCGCTTAAAATCCTCGTCCACTTTCACGCCCGCCAGATTCATTTCACGGATCCTGTCGCCGATCTCCTTGTCAACGTTTGTCTCAATACGCTCGATAGAGCTGCGCTTCTCCACGCGCTTTCGCACCGTCTCCTCGGAAAGACCGAGCTCCTCTGTCAGCGCACGGATAACCGCCTCCGGGTCCTCAATCTGGCTGTGAATGACGGAGATCGTGCAGACTGTCTGGTTCGTGGCAAGCACATTTCCGCAGGCGTCAAGGATCCGGCCGCGGGCCGCCTTAATGTCGCGTTCGCGCTCATGCAGATCCTGCGCCTTCTTCGCGTAGTACTCTGATTCGAACAGCATCAGCTTCATCAGACGCCCCGCGAGAAACACGAGTGCAAGCATGCAGACAAGAAATACAGTGACCACTTTTTTCCGGTGAAATGTTTTCAGTCTCAAAACAAAAACTCCGCAGAAGGTATTCACTGTAGTTTATGAATCCTTCTGCAGAGTTATGTTTACTCGTAGATATATTCCTCCGGATTTGCGGCGTCCGCCTGGTTTTCGTCCACGGTGCCGTCGTCTGACTGCGTGGGCGGCGCTACGTTTCCGTATACGTTGTCCGCCTCGTACTCGCTTTCTGTCACTTCCACAGGAACCAGCTCGGTGAGCGGCTCCCAGGTCGTCTCATCATACATTATATTGCCCCACTCGTCATACACGTACTGCGCCACCATCTCGGTCTCCGGCTCTCTGTCGACCTGCATACCGAGGTTCTGCTGTTCCTCCTCCGTAAGCTCCCCGGTGGGATAGATGCCCATGTACGGCAGAATTTCCTGCATGATACTTTTCACAAGATTCTTCGTGTAGGACCCGTCCTCCTGGTTCTCGATGTTCGGTTCGTCGATCACCGCGTAGACAACCACCTGCGGATCGTCGATCGGCGCCGCCGCGATATAGGAAATAATGTATTTTCCGTTTCCACGCGGAATTTTTTCCGCCGTTCCGGTTTTTCCGCCGATATCATAGCCTGCGATCTGTGCGTCCGTCGCGGTGCCCTCTGTGACTACCATCTCCAGGTAATCCCGCAGCTGATAGGAAGTTTTCGTGGATACCGGCTGTGAGATCAGCAGCGGCTCAATATTGGAAACTACGCTGTTGTTCTCATCAAGAATCTGCTTCGCCACATGCGGCTTATAATAGTAGCCGCCGTTCACTACTGCGCAGAACGCTGCCAGTTCCTGGATCATCGTCGCCGTAAAGCCCTGTCCAAAGGAACAGGTACTCAGCTCCATGATCCCCATTTTATTGACCCCGTGCAGCGCGCCGGAATTTTCATTCGGCAGGTCGATGCCGGTACGTTTTCCAAAGCCAAAAATATCCTGATATTTACAGAAGACATCCACGCCCATGTCCATACCGATCGTCATCATACCGGGGTTGCAGGAGTTTTTCAGCACATCCCCCAGCGTCTCCTCCCCGTGAATGCCGGTACAGTTGATCGGATCCTCCTCCGTCACCGGCTGCAGATAGCCGTTGCAGGTAACGCCGAAGTTCGTTGTGATACTGCCGCTGTCGAGCGCCGACGCCACCACGATCGGCTTGTAGGTGGAGCCAAGCTCGAACGCCTCGGAAACACAGAAGTTGTACCACATCTCGTTCAGCGCCTCGGACTTCTCCTCGTCCGTCATCGCCTCCAGATCCTTTTCCGAGTACCAGCCCGACAGATTCTGTGGGTCATTTAAATCGAACGTTTTATCTGTCGCCATCGCAAGGATCTCCCCGGTCTTCGGATCCGCCACGATCACGCCGGTGTGCTTGCTGGCATGTCCCTGCGTCTCCTCCCAGGGTCCGTTTTTATTTTCCTCCTCAAACTGCGCGATATATTTTTCCACAACCTGCTGGATGTTGACGTCGATCGTCGATACGACATTGTGTCCGTTTTCCGGCTCAATAATGTTTTCCTGCAGCTCCCGATCGGAATTCAGATAGCCGTATTCCCTGCCGTCCACGCCGTTTAAAATCTCGTCATAGTACGCCTCCAGGCCGAAAATACCGTCGTTTAAGGAGTTTGCAAAGCCCAGCACCGTGCAGGCGACGTTGTTCATCGGATAGGACCGCACATAATCCTCCTCAAACCAGATGCCCTGCACGTTTTCAAGCTCCGTCCGCTGCGCCTGTGTGAGGCTGCGCTCCTCGGAAAGATCGGTGTAATCGTCATACGCCTGCTTTTCCTCCAGCGAAATGCCGTATTTTACGATCTGATACTGACTGTTTTTCGTCTCCTCGCTCGAAATGCGGTTCCGCACCTCCGCCTCATCCAGCCCGAACACACTCGTGATCGCCCGGATGGTCGGCTCGATGTAGTCGTCCGAGCTGTTGATCACCTTGCAGTCCAGCACTACATTATATACCTTATCGCTCTTTGCCAGAATATTTCCATTGCGGTCGAGGATCTCTCCCCTGCGGTATGGGATGGTCTTACTGTCGTACGTCTGCTGCGACAGTACAACCTTTGCGTACTGCTCTCCGCTCTTTGCATTGATATAAGCGATAAGTAAATTTAAAATAACAAGCAATAATAAAACGAATGCAAATATCGCCAAAAGCTTTATTTGCATTTCTTTCGTAAACCTTTGTTCTCTTTTTTTTCTTGCTGCCATCTGCTCACCCTTTACTGTATATGCAGCATCTATTCCTGCGGAATCTCTTCATACTGCCGGATATAATCTTCCTTCTGGCTGCTGTAGACGATTACCTGCCCCTCGTCCGCATAAACCATGCCAAGCTCATTTACGGCAACTTCCTTGATCTGCTCCATACTTACGGACGAGATCGCCTCTTCGTATGCGCTGTCGTTCGCAAGCTTTGCCTCGCTGAGGGTACTCTCCAGCGCCGCGATATCACCGCGGTAGCTGGTGCCGAGCGCCTGCAGCTGCAGATACTGCACGCAAAGAAATACGGTCGCGATCGCCGCCGCAGTAAGGAACATCACATACGGCATCGTCATATTCAGAGCCTTTTGCCTGTTTCTGCGGGTATTTACCGCCTGCGATCTGCGCGCGCGCTGCTGACGCTCACGCTGCGGATCCGTCTGGATGTGGCGCACCACGTTGCCGTCAATATATGTAGTTGTGTAGCGGCGGCCGGTGCTCTGGCGCGATGCCTGTGTCCGGTCTGCCGTTCTGCGCGGTGCAGCCATAAGATCTCCTCCTACTTTTTCCGTTCAAAGACGCGCAGCTTTGCGCTCTTCGCCCGGCTGTTTACTTTTATTTCCTCCTCACCCGGAAGAATCGGTTTTCTGGTGATCACGCTCCCCTTCGGCTCTCTGCCGCATACGCACACCGGAAATTCTTTCGGACAAATGCAGGGATTTTCATTCCTTCGGAAGCCGTTCTTTACAATACGATCCTCCAGCGAATGAAAGGTAATGATGCAAATGCGTCCCTTATCGTTTAAAAGCTCTATCATATCATCCAGTGAATCTGACAGAACTCCCAGTTCATTATTCAACTCGATCCTGATTGCCTGGAATGTCTTTTTAGCCGGGTGTCCTCCAACCGCTCGGACTTTCATCGGTATCGCCGCTTTTATCACATGAATTAACTCCCCAGTTGTTTCCAGTGGTTTCTCCTGCCGTGCCAGCACGATATGCTTCGCGATATTCTTTGCGAACCTGTCCTCCCCGTAATCACGGATGATGCGGTAAAGCTCCATCTCGCTGTACTCATTCACAATATCCCTCGCCGTGCGCGTCTGACGCTGATCCATCCTCATATCGAGCGGAGCGTCCTCCCGGTAGGTAAAGCCGCGGTCTGCCGTGTCCAGTTGGTAGGAGGAAACACCAAGGTCCAAAATAATTCCATCTGTGCCTGTCACTCCTATGCCAGCCAGTTTTTCCTTCATCTCACAGTAATTGCTGCGGATGATCGTTACTTTATCTTTAAACTCCCCTAAGCGCTCCGATGCCGCCGCGATCGCCGCCGCATCCTGATCGATGCCGATCAGCCGTCCTTTGCCGGACAATCTTTTGCAGATTTCATAAGAATGTCCGCCGCCGCCCAAAGTACCGTCCACATAGATCCCATCCGGGTTGATATTCAGAGCATCTATGGTCTCTTCCAGAAGTACAGAAGTATGCTTAAATTCCATACAGTCCTCCCCAGGCTATATGACAAGCCCAATATCTGACATCTGTTCCGCGATCTCATCCATATCGTCGTATGAATTGTTCTCGCTCCATTTTTCCTTGCTCCAGATTTCAATCCGGTTGAGCATCCCGGTCAGTACCACGTCTTTCTCCAGACCAGCAAATTCCCTAAGCGTTCCCGGTAGAAGAATTCTCCCCTGCTTGTCCAGCTCGCACGGCGTGGCGCCCGCCACAAAGAAACGTGAAAATTGTCTTGCGCTCTTATTCGTAAGCGGAAGCGCACGAAGCTTTTCCTCAAATTCGTGCCATGCATCGTTGGGAAATACAAACAGACAGCCATCCAATCCCTTTGTAACCACAAATTCTTCTCCAAGCTCTTCTCTGAATTTGGAGGGGATGATCAGCCTGCCTTTGGTGTCTATCGCATGATTGTATTCTCCCATGAACATATGACACACCTGCTTTCGTACCGCATCCCTCTGATGCGGATGGGGATTGCTGGGATTTTCCTCCCATTTTGTACCACAATCCACCACTTCTCTCCACTTACACATTAATAATAGACCAGTTTCAGGGAAATGACAAGTGTTTTTTTCGTTTTTTTATTTTTAGTCACATAACAGAACACGCTTTGTGCACCTGCAGGACCTGCCGCCGGCAGCTTCCTGTGGATGCATGGCAACAAAAAAAAGTACCCTCTTTCGGGTACTTTTCCATATGTTGCGTTTGGTGCAAACTCGCGCACATTATCTTGTGTTAGTTGGTAAGACTGATATATTCCTCCATCAGTCCGTCCAGTTTTCTGCTCTGCATCAGCACATCCTCCATGGTCAATGTCATGGTACTGAGCATTTCCTCCAGTTTCCGGCGTTCCTTTTCGATCTGTACTTTCAGATTTTCGATTTGATTCATCTTGCTTTCTGGTTCCTTTCTCTTCTTCTCCGAACGGCAATGATGAGCACCGAGACAATTACAAGCAGGATAGATAATGCCTGTGAAACCGGGATATTGATTCCCGGCAGCAGAAGCTGATCCGTCCGCAGTCCCTCGATCCACGCCCGTCCAATGCCGTAGCCTGTGAGGTAAAGCAAAAACACTTCACCGTGAAAATGTTTCCGGCTGGTAAACCACAGCAGAAAAATGAGCAGAGCCAGATTCCAGAGAGATTCATACAAAAAGGTAGGATGAACCTGTATAAATTCCACTCCGTCAATGACCTGTATATGCTCCAGCATTTCCTGCGTGATCTCGCCCGCGCGCACCGCTTCCTTCGGGAGTGCCATCGCCAGCAGGTTGTCCGTATAGCCTCCGAATGCCTCGCGGTTGAAAAAATTGCCCCATCTGCCGATAAGCTGCCCTAAGACAAGTCCGACACAGATGGTATCGGCAAACTGACCGAAGTTTTTCTTCTTTACCCGTGTGTAAACCCACACGGTGAGCGCTCCTGCAATCACGCCCCCGTAAATCGCCAGTCCGCCTCCCCGGAAATTTAAAATCTCCCGGAGATTGTCTTTATAGTATTCCCAGGAAAATACTACATAGTAAATCCTTGCGCCAAGAAGCGCAATGACGATCGCGATCAGACTGACGTCAAAATACTGATCGTCGTCCTGCCCCGTCTTTTTTGCCACATGCAGCAGCAGTGCGATACCGCACGCCATCGCAAGGGCAATGATGATTCCATAGTACGCGATTTCAAATCCGAAAATATCAATCGTTTTTCCTACATTCCTGAATGTAAGTCCCAGATTCGGAAAAAGAATCGTCCGTTCACTCAAAATTCATCACTCCATTTTCCGGTGAGGGACCGCTTACACATTGAAGCGGAAGAGAATCACGTCTCCATCCTTCACCACATAATCTTTTCCTTCCAGTCCCACCAGACCCTTTTCCTTTGCCGCAGCAATGCTGCCGCAATCCAGAAGATCCTGATAATTTACAACTTCCGCGCGGATAAAGCCGCGTTCAAAATCAGAATGTATCTTTCCGGCCGCCTGCGGCGCTTTCGTGCCGACCTTGATCGTCCACGCGCGCGTCTCCGGCTCCCCGGAGGTGAGGTAGCTGATCAGCCCGAGAATGCGGTAGCTTGCCTGGATCAGTTTTTCCAGACCGGACTGGGCAATTCCCAGATCCTCCAGGAACATTCTCTTCTCGTCCTCCTCCAGCTCCGCTATCTCCTGCTCAATTTGCGCACAGATCACAAACACCTCGCTGCCCTGCTCTTTTGCAAGTTCCCGCACTGCCTGCACATATTTGTTGGAGGCGCCGTCATCCGCCAGATCATCCTCCGCCACATTTGCCGCAAAAATAACCGGCTTGCCAGTGAGCAGATTGTAGCCGGACAGCCATTCCTGTTCATCCTCGTCATCAGTGGTAAAGGTGATGGCAAGCTTTCCTTCCTCCAGGTGCTCTTTCAGACGCTTCAAAAGCTCCAGCTCCTTCGCCTGCGCTTTGTCGTTTCTGGCGCCCTTGGAGGTTTTGGCGATCCGGCGCTCCAGGATCTCGATGTCTGAGAAGATCAGCTCCAGATTTATGGTCTCGATGTCGCGCACCGGATTGACGCTGCCGTCCACATGAATAACATTGGTGTCTTCAAAACAGCGCACTACATGAACAATAGCGTCCACCTCACGGATATTTGCCAGGAACTGGTTTCCAAGACCTTCTCCTTTGGACGCGCCTTTTACCAGACCGGCAATATCGACAAATTCAATCACTGCCGGGGTCACCTTTACGGAATTGTAAAGCGCCGCCAGTTTCTGCAGGCGCTCATCCGGCACCGCTACTACACCCACATTGGGATCAATTGTGCAGAACGGGTAATTCGCCGATTCTGCACCCGCTTTTGTAAGGGAATTAAACAGGGTACTCTTTCCGACATTCGGAAGCCCCACGATTCCAAGTTTCATCTATTTATCCTCCTAAAAACTGATAATCTTTTAATATGAAACAGTTTAGCACAAAATACGACAAGATGGCAAGTATTTCCGTGCGTCGATTTCTGACAGGAATCGACATTGTAATCGCCAGCCTGAAAGCACCTTCTGCTAGTATCCCCATAAACGTAATATAAATTATAAAAAAACAGAGCAGATGAATTCTAATAAACTCCTCTGCTCTGCTTTACTTTCAGATCGCATAACCACAGCATAGAACGGACTGTATCCGGTATCCCGGTTTCTGCCCGGGTCAGTAAGCCCAAGGCTCAGTCAAACCATACAGTCTCATTTTTTCTTGCAGATTCATAGATCGCATCCAGAATCTGAGTCACTACAAAAGCCTGCTCCGGCTTTACAATAGAATCCCTGTCCTCAATAATAGAGGTAAGCCACTCCTTCGCCTCCAGATACGGAGCGTCGTTCCGTGCCCCAAAGAAATCCCAGGGTTCGCTGCCCGGCGTGAAGGTTTCTTCCATCAGTCTTCCATGGGTTCCCCGGTTATAAACTACCTGCGACTGGTTTCTCAGATCTGCTCCTGCTTTGGTACCGCAGAGAGTCACTTCTGCCTCCCGCACATCCAGCGTATTCAGTGCCCAACTGGATTCCAGTGTGAGAAGTGCGCCGTTCTTCATCCTGATATAGCCCACTGCCGCATCTTCCACATCATATTTTCCGGTGTCCCAGTCTCCCCACATATTGCCATCCATGGCCTCCGGGAGTCTCCCCAGCTTGTGAAATACTGTTCCGGTAACAGATTCTACTTCATAATTATCCATCAGCCACAGCGCCAGATCCAGCGAATGGGTTCCGATATCGATCAGCGGTCCTCCGCCCTGCTGGCTTCCCTGGATAAAACTGCCCCAGGTAGGAACGCCTCTTCTCCTTACAGCATATGCCTTTGCATAATAGATTTCTCCCAGATCGCCGCTCCGGCAGGATTTGTACAGATGCTGTACATCTGCCCGGAAACGATTCTGATAGCCGATAGAGAAATGCTTTCCAGAAGCCTTCCACGCATCCATCATCTTCTGTGCTTCCACAGTATTTACAGCCATTGGCTTCTCACACATCACATGTTTTCCTGCATGGAAAGCATCCACTGCGATGGTGCTATGGCTGATATTCGGTGTGAGGACATAAGCCACATCCACATTGGGATCCGCCAGAAGCTCATGATAATCCGTATACACCCGGGCATCCTTTGTACCATACGTTTGAGCTGCCGCCGTGGCTCTTTCTGCAAAGCCATCGCAAAACGCCGTAACCTCGCACAGATCGCCCAGATCCTTCAGCGCCAGGAGATGTTTGCCTGTCGCAATTCCTCCGCATCCAATGATACCAATTCTCAATTTCATAGCAATTATCCTTTCACTGCACCCATCACGAGTGCATTCTGTACTTGTTTACTCAAAAGAAGATAAATCAGCAAAACAGGACCTGTTGCAACTACCATTCCTGCCCCGATCGGTCCCCACTCCGTGTAGAACATTCCGGACAGACTCTGCAGCCCCACTGTCAGCGTTTTCCATTTCGGATCGCTGATAAATGTCATGGCAAACATCAGCTCGTTCCACGAAGACAAAAACGTGAACATCGCAATCGCTGCTAACGTAGGCTTTACAAGAGGGAACATGATCTTCCAGAACATCTGATAGACATTGCACCCGTCAATGCACGCCGATTCCTCCATTTCAATCGGAAGCGTAGCATACGCATTCGTGAGGATCATGATTCCGGTGGGAAGTGCAAATACCGTATAAGGAAGCAGGATCGCCATCGGAGTATTGACAAAATGCAGACTTCGGAATATCAAAAACAACGGCAGCAGCGTGGCATGAACCGGAATGGTCATACCGGATATGAAGATCCAGTACACCGGTTTCTTCAATTTCCAGCGCATTCTGCTGAGGGCATATGCAGATGTGGCAACCAGTACCGTCGTCACCGCAACTACCACCAGGGAAACCCATATACTATTAAACAAATACCGGAACACATTCCCACTCATCAATGCATTTGAATAATTTTCAACTTTCCAGACCAGTGGTGGTCCTGCGATATTTCCTCCGAAGATTTCTTCATTACTCTTAAATGAAAAAAACACCAGCCATATAAGAGGATAAATCTGCAGAGCAGCCCATAAGACCAGAAATACCGTGATGATGAGCCGGACGAGGCGATTTCCGCTTCTCGATTTCATTTTCTCAGACATCGTCTTCCCCTCCCATCATTCATCCTTTACGTGAAACATCTTCTGCAGCACGAGCGCCATGATAATGCACTCCACAACAATAAATATAGAAATACTGCTTCCGTATCCATACTTATTGAGATTGAAAATATTGCTGAACATCAGTGAACTCGGAACCTCCGTCATATGTACCGGTCCGCCGTTCGTCAATACATAGATCATATCAAACGCTTTCAAAGATCCGATGATCACGAAAATCGCACAGGTCCGGATCATAGGTTTCACCAGCGGAATCGTAATATAGATAGCCGAAGTAAATCCCGTAGCGCCGTCCAGCTTCGCCGCTTCAATAACATCTCTGGAAATGGATTTGATCGATGTATAGAACAGCAGCATATGATATCCGACATTCTGCCAGATGATCGGGACAAAGGCGCTCAGCAATGCGGTGTCCACATCCCCCAGCCAGTTTCTCTGTAAGGATTCCAGCCCCAGAGCCCCAAGAAGCGTATTCAGTATTCCATAGTTCGGATTATAAATCTTCAGCCAGAGCTGTCCGATTACAACAGATGAAAGCGTCATAGGAATGAAAAACACAGTCCGGTAAAAGCCTTCGCCTTTGATCCCGCTGGTCAGAATCAGTGCCAGCAGCAGCGCCAGCGGAAGCTGTGTGACCAGTGTGATCGCACCCAGCAGGAGAGAATTTCCGGCGGCTCTTAAAAATACCTTATCCTGAAACAGTTTGACATAATTTGCAAAGCCAACAAAAACACCTTCCCCAAATCCGTTCCAGTCAAGCAGACTGTATCTGAATGACATGATAATCGAATAAAGTATCGTACCCCCGAACAAAACAAGAGCGGGAACTGTAAATATGGCAATCGCTGTTTTATTTCCTAAAATTTTATTCATACTTATCCCTGCTAACCAGAAACTGCCGCTGTGTCAGAATCAACACCCAGCGGCAGTCTCATTTTTTTATGAATTATCTGATTGCTGCCATAGCTTCAATATAATCGTCAGCTGTCATCTGCTGTGCATAGATTCCCTGGAGGGAAGTAGAATGAACATCTGCTGTCTCCGGGTCAAGCAGAGTATCCCATGCAAGACAGAAACCGTCTGCGCTCTCCATCAGTCCAAGCAGTGTCTCCTGGAAAGGCTTCAGTTCCATATCGCCTTCATACTTCCAGGTCGGGAGGATCGCACCTTCCTCATAAGCGTAGTCGGAGAAATGCTGGCTCATGAATGTAATGAACTCTACCGCTTCCTGCTTATGTTCGCTGGTCGCTGATGCCACCAGTGTCGCGCTTGCGCCGCCGACAAATGCGTTCTGGTCTCCTGCTGCGTCTGTCACTGCCGGCCAGTTCACGATCGTCAGTTTTCCTGCCAGCGGGGAACCCTCGGATGAAAGCTCGCCTACCTGCCAGTTTCCGCTGTACCACATAGCCGCACGACCCTGTTTGAACTCTTCAATGGCTTCATCATTCGTAAGGGCAACGCTGTCGCCGGAGAATACTCCTTCATCTACCATCTTCTGCAGTTCCTGTGCCGTCTGTGCAACAAATTCCTGATTAAAGCTTCCTTCGCCGTTCAGCAGCGTTGTAGTAGTTTCCACACCGCCGTATCTAAGAGCAAGCACTCCAAACGGGAACAGACCCGGCCATTTATCTTTTTCTCCCATTGCAACCGGTGTGATGCCATTCTCATTGAATACCTTGGAGACTTCGTAGAGATCATCCATGGTCTTCGGAACCTCCAGTTCATACTTGTCGAACAGCTCCTGATTACACATAAGCACTCCGATAAAGCTGTCCAGAGGAAGTCCATAGAGAGATCCGTTATAGTAGAAGTTGTTGCAGATATCCGGCATCATGGCATCCATGTTGATCGTACCATCTTCCACATAGGAATCCAGATTCTCAACGATTCCCGCCTCAACAAACGGTGCTGTAAATCCGCCGCCCCATGCATAGAAAACATCCGGAACAGAACCAGCCGCAAGCTGTGTTTTCAGCTTCGTCTTGTATGCATCGTTATCCGCAGTATCCTCCACGATAGTCACATTGGGATGCGTTTCCTTATACTCATCCAATGCTCTGTACCAGCCCTTGTACTGTCCGTCTGCCTGATCTACAAAAATGTGAGATACATTCAGGGTGATCTGCTCCGCCTCTTCAGCAGATACTGCACTTCCGGTCATCGCTGCCAGCATACTAAGTGATGCCAGAGCTGCCGCCGCCTTCTTAAAATTCCTGTTCATACCTTTGTCGGTAACAAAACTTTGTTACCTCCTCCTTTCTTTCACTTTATTTGGTATCTCCATTTTACACTAAAATGCGATGCAAAAATCTCATACTTTTTACCTTTTTCAATATTAATTTTACTTTTTTCACGCCTTCTCCAGTGACTTTGCCAAATTTTCCTTCGCTATTTTCGCTTTATACGTAAATATTGCCATAGCAGGAAATTCTTCCGCCGGCAGTTTTTCTGTAAGCCGGACAAAAAAAAGATCCTTCCGGCCATTATCCGGAAAGATCCTCTCAGTTACTGTATTGTTTTCTGTATTCTACCGGGGTAACCCCCACCTTTTTCTTAAACAGTATTCCAAAGTAATTCGCGTTGTAGATCCCCACCCGTTCTCCTACCTCATAAATTTTCAGATTACTGTATCTTAAAAGCTGCTTCGCCTTCGCTATCCGCCGGTCTGTAAGGTACTCTATAAAGGAGCTTTTTACTTCTTTTTTAAATATACGGCTGAGATAGCTGCTGTTCAGATAATAGGTATTCGCCAGTGTCACCAGGGACAGATCCGGATCATCCAGATTCTCCTTGATATATTGCTTCATGGAATAAATCAGCTTCGAGGTATCTGCCGCGGGTGCATCGTTCTGAAGCATCGCCGCAAGCTCATCACACCCTTCGATAAAGCCCTGTCTCAGCTCAGACAAATTCTGTGCCTCTTTCGTCTTTTCATAAAGCCGCATATAAACAGGCGGAAAAGCGTCTTCATACTGGGTACCGGACAGCATATACACATAAAAGAAGGTATTCAGAAGCTGCATCTTCAAAAATTCCATATCCTCCGCCGTAACATGACTCCAGCTGCCAAACCACTCGTCAATGATCTGGCTCATCTCCGCCGATGAATCAGACTCAATGCAATACTGCAGTCTCCGCAATTCCTTCATGGAAAGCAGTTTTGCATATTTTTTCCTGTCCTTGCGGTAAAATACAGGATTCTCATATTCATTGTCACTGTTGATCAGCGCCGTGTTCAGCCTGGTCACTGCATTCATGTAAGCCATATGAATACTTTTTTCCTGATTTCTGATAATATCGCTCCCGTAATACAAAGGACTCTCAAAAACCTTCCGCCAGCCCGTTTCCAGCTTTCTGAGAAATTCCTGATGATTGATCTTCTCCTGCGGATCCAATATAACAAACCGGTCGAACCGGTCGCTGATCCACACCATGTTTTCCATATGCTTCACGCAGTAGTCCCTGATCCATTCCTCCCGCTGCTTTCTGGCATTTCTGGAAATTCCGTGCTTTTTGTCGCCGACATTATATTCCAGGACTCCGAGCCAGATAAAATCGCTTTTTTCCGGCGAAAGCTCTTCCATGAACTGATTGCTCACAATTTCTTCCTGAACATCCGATTCCAGAAGCTTGGTCAGATAATATTCACGAACCACTTCCTCTGTGTCCTTTTTAAACTCAGACAACCCTTTTATCTCGCTGTCCCGCAGACGCTCTGACTCAATCTTTGCGCGGAGCTTTCCAACGGCTTCTACCAGCTCATCCATATTGATGGGCTTCAGAATATAACCGTCGAGTCCAATATGAATCCCGCGTTTTGCATACTCAAAATTATCATAACCGGTAATTGCAATGATTTTGATAGAAGGGTACTCTTCCTTCAGTTTTTCTGCAAAAAACAGACCGTCTGTCACCGGCATGCAGATATCTGTCAGAACAATATCCGGCTGAAGAACCGCCATCTGGTTCATGGCTTCTTCCGCGGATTCCATTTCTCCCACGACCTCGATTCCCTGCTCACTCCACGCGATACCGTTCCGGATCAGTTGTCTGATCAGATATTCATCATCTACAATTATCAGCTTTAACATAGTTACAATTCCTCCAATATCAGATCAATTGTAATCGCCGTTCCCTGGTTTTCCTCTGACTCTATGCTCCAGGCCATCCGCTCTCCATAGCAATACTGCAGTCTGTGAAGAGTGGCAGACAATCCAAAAGATTTCCCGTGTTCCCCGCCTTCTCCTGCAAGCGCCTTCGTCAATAATTCTTCCGACATACCCCGGCCATTGTCTGTCAGCCTGATCCGGATCTGCCGTTCTCCAATACGGGTAATATCCAGTCTGATGATTCCATGCTTCGTGTAGCCATGAATTCCATGGTTGATCGCATTTTCAATCAGCGGCTGCAGCGTGAGCTTGAGGATTTTCCATTGCAGAATGTCAGGGTCTACATTGTAAATATAATCAAACTCCCCGACAAACCTCATTTGCTGGATATCCACATAGCTCTTCAGCATAATGAGATTGCGCTCAATCGTGATGAAGTCATCCCCCTTGCTGAGATTAATCTTATAAAACCGTGAAAGAGCATCAATCATATAGCAGGCATCATCATACCGTTTCAGTACAAACAGTGCTTTTACAGAATCAAAGGTATTGTACAGAAAATGAGGATTAATCTGTGCAGTCAGCGCCTTCAGATCCGCCTTTCCCTTCATCTGCTCTGCTTCCTTCGTCCGCTCGATCAGAAGATTGATTTCCCTCACCATATCGTTATATACACGGATCAGTTCCCGGATCTCGTAGTGCCCGGAGTTCATTTCCACCGGCTGGAAAATTCCGTTTTGAAGCGCGCTCATGGATTCCATCAGCGTCCGGATCGGCCGCGCATACCATCTTGATATTACAACGATACCGATCAGAGTCACCACTGCCTGCAGGGCGATCAGCATGATCTCCATCAGATTTCTGCTATGTTCTTTCCGATACGCGTCATCCACGGAAATGGCATCCATATAGTACCCTTTGTCTGTCTGAAGAATACAGAACATGTATTTCTGCCCGCCCATGGTACCGATGATAGTCGTCTCACCCCGGTCGATCATATCATTCCCGATTTCCAGCATCTCAGTGCGGTACCGGGGATCCGACATCACAATCATGGATCTCTCCTCATCCAGCAGACAAAAAATACTTTCGTATTTCGTATCGTCGGACACCAGCAGATTTTCAAGCACATCCGTCGAAACAATCATAATCATGTAACCGATCTGCTGAAAGCTCCGCGTACTGCGGACCGCTCTCCGGAAACAGATTTCAGTCTCATTGTCCGGCCGGGAAAAATCATCGTTGGAAAAGTCTACATAGTATTCCCCATATTCCCGATCACTATACCACTCATAATCCTGAACCCGCTGGTATTTCGGATAATGTTTGGGCTCCTGGTCCGCAAATGCCAGCAGCTCGGTATTACTGTACAGATAAATAGACTCAATCTGGGTAATATTTGCCACAAGCTCATCCAGATAATTATTCACATCGTTCTGAAGATTAAAATTGATCTGACCGTCTGAACCCTTTTCCAATGCTTCCTGCACGGAAGCATTGGAAAAACAGATCCTTGAATAGCTGTCCAGTGTATCCACCAGATTCTCTACCAGATTGTCAATGCTGTCCAGATAAGTCATGGATGCCACTTCCACTCTCTGATATATGGAATAGGAATTGTAATACCGGTTGATACAGAGAAAAATCACCAGGATCTGGATAACTGCCGCAGTCATAACTATCGACATTTTCGCAGAAATGCTGAGTTTATTTAATTTACTACGATAAAAAGAAAGTATTTTACGCATAAAGCTCAATCTGGTATACCTGTTCTGCCGTCTTATATAATACCTGGTCTAAATCTGCTGCCGGTATTACTGTTTTTAAGGTCTCAAGCTGTACGGGTACATTGTTCACATGATCTGAGGAAAACATCATTTTTTCCGCTCCAAGCTCCGTGTATATCGTCTTCATATCCGCGACTCCGATCCAGGTCGGTTCCAGATAAACATTCGGACAGAGCTGTGCAAGAATGATGGACTCCCGGGTCATAAGCCCCATCCCGGCATGTGCAATGACAATTTTCAGTTCCGGGAATCTCTGTGCGGTCTTCAGAACATGCATGGGATTGGAAAACGGTATGCCGGATCCGGTATGCACCATCATTGGCACCCCAAGCTCCGCCGCAATAGAAAAGGCATACATTCCGTCCTCCGACTCCGGATCACACGCATGACCAATGGGTGTCAGCTTCAGACCGACAAACCCCAGCTCTCTCACACAGCGATAGGCTTCCTCTCTGTATTCCTCATGGGTAAAATGAGGGTAAATAGAAGCCATTCCCCAGATTTTCATATCCGTGCATGCGCAGAAACGGGCGATCCTGTCATGGATCTCCCTGTTTGCCTCCACCGAAAATCTTGGAAGAGACGGCTGCACAATGGCTCCCTGCACGATGGTTCCTCTATAACCATCCAGCAGCGTTTTTTCCGTAATAGAATGACCAAATACCACATCGTCTCCAAGATGTGCATGTACATCAATCGCTCTCATAGTTCATCTCCTTCACAGGTGGGAATCACCGCACCGGCAGATGCAGACCTTACATTCTTTGCATACTGATACAGGTAGCCCTCTGCTCTTCTGCGGCAGGTGTAGGGTTCTTTTCTTCTCTCTTCAAAATCCACCAGCGGTGCATCAATGGTTCCTTTTTTTACATCTACAATAATTTCATCTCCGTCCCGCAGATAAGCGATGGGACCGTCGTCAGCAGCTTCCGGGCAGATATGCCCCACAAAGCACCCGTTATTTGATCCGGAAAACCGTCCGTCCGTAATAAGGCATACCTTAGAACCAAGCCCCAGGCCTACCAGAAGCTTCATTGCCTTATACATTTCCGGCATGCCCGGTCCGCCCTTAGGTCCCTCGTTGCGGATTACGACCACCGCACCTGCCTGCACCTCTCCGTTCCGGATACTGCTCAGCGCCTCTTCCTCTCCCTCATAGACCTTCGCCTTTCCCCGGAAATATAAAGCATCCTCCGGAATCGCCGATGGTTTTGTAACAGAGCCATCCGGCGCAATATTTCCATAAAGAATGCCAATACCCGGTCTGTGATGCACCGGGGCGCTGTCATCATGGATCACCTCCGGCCGGCGGTTTTTCACATGCTCCAGATTCTCTTCCACCGTTTTTCCGGTACAGGTGAGAAGCTCTGTCGAAAGCTTTCTCTTCATCCCCTTCATCAGAGCCGGGATACCGCCTGCCTCGTAAAAGTCAAGGAGCGTATATGGTCCCGCCGGGATCATGGCTGCAAGATGCAAAGCCTCTCCGCTCACCTCTCCAAACTCTCTCAGGGTGAGATCGATCTTTCCTGCCCGGGCTATGGCCAGGATATGAAGTACGGCATTGGTGGAGCCTCCGATGGCTGAGTTCACACGGATCGCGTTCAGCAGTGCCTCCTTTGTAATAATATCACGAATACGGATATTTTTCTTCACTAATTCTACAATTGCTTTGCCGCTGTCATAGGCCGCCGCCATACGCTTGCTGTACACCGCCGGAATGGAGGAAGCTCCCGGCAGCATAATGCCCATAGCTTCCGCCAGACAGCCCATAGTATTGGCGGTACCCAGCATTGCGCAAGAGCCGGCTGTCGGTACCGCATGATTCTCGATCCAGTCAAATTCTTCCTCTGTGATGCGCCCTGCCTGCAGCGCTCCCTCAGACTGCTGGATAAAAGAATGATCAATATATTCCCCACCGTAAGGATTTCCCTGTGCCATGTGTCCCGGAAGGCTTGGTCCGCCATTGATTAAAATAGCCGGAAGATTGACTCTCATCGCTCCGATCAGCATTCCGGGAATGATCTTGTCACAACTGCCGACCAGAACGATTCCATCCAGCCGGTGTGCCTGCACCATTGCCTCCACATCGTCCGCAATCATCTCCCGGGCGGGGAGAATATACCGCATTCCGCCATGCCCCATGGCGATTCCGTCACAGGCGCCGATAGTTCCGAACTCAACCGGCATACCGCCCGCGGCCTGGATTCCCTCCTTGATGCGGTCTGCCATCTGCCGGAACACAAGATGTCCCGGACAGATGGAATTATACGAATTCGCAATAGCAATGATGGGACGGTGAAGCTCTTCTTCTGTGAAGCCGTCCGCCTTGTACAGGGCCCTGACGTTGGCATAGCCGGGACCTCTTAATATATCATGACTTCTGTAATTCATCTATTTCCTCACTTTCTCCTTCCCCATCTCTGCCAAATGCGGCTGCGACCGGGTTTTAGCCCATCAGATACCGGAAACGGTAGCTGCCGGAACCGACCTCTGTGATTTCTTGACCCGGAACAGCGATTTCTGCACTGGTGTTTGCCGGAACAGTGACGTTCAGAAGAAACTCATCATCGTTCTTCTCCCAGTCAACACAGACCTCTCCATAAGGTGTCTCTACCTTCGCTGTCACAAAACGCAGTCCGCCAATCGGCTTCGGCGCGATCCCGATCTTCTTATAGGCCGGCTCCAGAGGTGTAATACCTGCCAGCTTCTCATAAAAGCACCCGCTGATGCTTCCGAACATCGGCTGATTATGGTTCCCGGGGCACTGATAAAAGCCATATTCTTTTTCCCAGTATTCCCAAAGGGTAGTAGCGCCATTCGACAACATATATCCATAGCCGGGATAAGTCACACTGGTAATCATGCGCCATGCGATATCCTCCAGCCCGAACTCGATCAGTGTCTCAAACAGGAAGGGTGTACCGAAAATACCGGTGTCGAGATTCCCCTCACAATCCTTCACAACATGATCCGCAAGATATGCCCTTACCTGGGGCAGCTCCCTCTCCCGGATACAGCCCAGTTTATTGGCAAACGCCTCCGTTCCCTGTGCTCCGATGCTGTAACAGCCGGTGTCCGGATCGTAAAATTCTGCCCGGAAGGCCTGAACCGTGTGTCTGTATTCCTCCTCAAAACGCTTTGCATCCTCTTTCCTGCCCAGGACATCTCCAAGTTCCGCCATAAGTCTGGCACAGTATCCATAGAAGAAGGTGTTCACAAATCTGGGCGGTATCAGAATCTCTCCCGGCGTAGACCACTCGCCAAGACAGCCTCTGTCCTCTCCCTCTCCTTCCACGATTCCGTTTTCCATACCGGTCCGGAGGAATTCCATCCACTTCGCCATGCTGTCGTAATGCTCCAGAGCTGTCCTGGTATCACCATAATACTGATACAAAAGACGCGTGATCACAATCATTGCGCAGCCCCATGCGGGACCGCCTCCGCCATCCTGGCACGGGACCGTATGCGGGATAAAACCAGTCTCCTTATCCTGTGCATCGGCAAAATCATCCATCCAGTCCGCATAGAAGCCCTGCATATCGTAGCTGTACATCAGAGCCTTTGCGGTAGCCAGCGCATCTCCGCCGTAGCCCTGACGCTCTCTGTGCGGAGAATCCAGGGGAATTCCCCCGTGAAGTCCCCCTTCCATAGACCACAGGCTTGCCTTCTGGATCTGATTGATCAGAGCATCCGAACACCGGAACTCTCCCCTTCTTTCCACACCGGAGCGGATATGGACCGCCGTGAAGTCCCCCTTCTGCGGTCTGCCCGGATATCCCTGTACTTCCATATAACGGAATCCATGCCAGGTAAATGCCGGCTCATACCATTCCTCACCTTTGCCGTTCAGAATATAAATATCCTTCTGCTGGCTCCAGCCGCTTCCGGTACTGTAGTAATTAATTTTTCCATCCGGCCACAATTCCTCCCCGAACCGGAGCTGTACCTTCTGACCGGGAATTCCGGATACCCGCATGCGCACCCAGCCAGTCACGTTCTGACCGAAGTCAACCACATACATTCCCGGCTTCACTTCATTGATGCTCTTAGGCAGAAGTCTGCACACCTCTTCGTCTGACGGCGCTTTCTGCTCTGCCAGCTTTCCTCCCGGCGCATCTGTTCTGCAGGCAGGACTCCAGTCAGAAGCATCAAAGCCCGGCTCATTCCAGTGGGGCAGTTCCTTTCTGGCATCGTAAATTTCTCCGAAATAAATGTTGTTATAGGTTCTGGGGCTCTCATGCCAGCAGAAGCTCTCGTCACTGACAATGACTTTTTTCGTGCCATCCCCATAAGTCAGCTCCATCTGAAGCAGCAGCCTGGGGTATCCATACCACAGCTCCTTCTCATTGATCTTATCCCGCTGGTTGTACCAGCCATTCCCCAGAGCAATGCCGATGACATTCTGTTCCCCGGCAATTTCATCCGTAATGTCGTATGTATGATAGAATGCCCTTTCCACATAATCCGTCCGGTTAGGAGAAAGGAGCCTGTTCCCGCATTTTTTCCCATTCAGGAACAGTTCATAATATCCAAGCCCGCAGATGTAAACCCTTCCTGCCACCGGTCTTTCTTCAGATGTCCACGCTCTTCTGAAATACGGCGCAGTCACCTCCTTCGGAGCACAGATCCACGCTGCCTGCCAGTCACTCTCCTGCAAAAGTCCCATCTCAAAAAAGCTGATATCGCTCCACTGGGAGACTTCATCATTCTCATCCCAGATCTGGACCTTCCAGTAAACCCGGTCCCGGGACTTCAATTCCTTTCCGCCGTAAACAATTCCCACCGAGCAGTCCGATAATACTTTTCCGCTGTCCCAGAGAATCTGTTCCCCTGTACTCTGCGCCATCTGGTCCGCCCCGGATATCTGCTCTGTACACGTGATCTGTTCTGTGTCTGACATTTCCAGCGCCAGAATCCGGTATGCTGTCTGTCTGCGGTCCTGCCCGTAGGCTTTCATCTTCCAGGAAAGCCGCGGAAGCAGATTGTCAATACCGATAGGGTTCACCCGGTAGTCGCAGCGAAGCCCCACCGCTTTAAACTCTTTCTGTCCCTGATTACTCATGTTCCCTCCAATCGAGGATAACTCCCATAGCCTGTGTACGATCCTTCAGCAGCATCCTGTACATTTCCGGCGCGTCCTTATAGGATGCTCTGTGAGTTATCATGCCCGACATATCAATCTGCCTGTTATAAATCATTTTAAAAAATACCTCACTGTTCCTCTGGCAGGTCCAGGGATTATCATAGCTGGGCACCGGTGCCTGGGATGAGGTATGCGCGCCGATAATGTTGACACTTATGGCGTTGCAGCAGTCATGAAAATCTATCAGCGTTTTCTTTTTCGGTGAACTCAGCATACAAAGCTTGCCCTGCTGATGCAGTACCTGGAACTCCTCCGGAATCACATCCGCATTTCCTGTAGTCTCGATCACAATGTCCGCCATATCACCTTTTGTAACTCTTCGCACGACCTCTGCCGGGTCCTCTTTGGCAGAACAGATGGGGATCACAGCCGGAGATTTCGGCAGGATATCCAGTCTCTTCTCACTTCTGTTCACAACAAAAATCTCAGTACAGCCGCCTGCCAGAAGAAGTCTTACCGCAAGCTGTCCCACAATGCCTGCACCATATACAACGACACGGTTTCCCATCTCTATAACGGTTCTGCGCAAGCCATTGATCGTTGTTTCTGCCAGTGCAAAGAAAGAAGCATATTCCGGCTCTATCTCGTAATTGATCATCCGAAGCTCCTCCACTCCGGCGGTGACATACTGCGCATGTCCGCTGAAGCTGGCAACCCGCTGTCCGATCAGCTCGCGTGAAACGCCCTCTCCTGTCTCTTCAATCACACCGATATTTGAATACCCGCTTTCCATGGGATAATGAATATAGGTAGACCACTTGGAATTCTCGGGACATTCCCCCTTTAAAAATGTAAGCTCTGTTCCTGTGCTGATCAGTGACTGCTCCGTTCTGATCAGTACCTCACCTGCTGCCGGCTTCGGGCACTCCCTATCCTGCAATTCAACCTGTGATGGTCCGGTAAAAATGACTGTGCTGTTCTTCATTGTTCTTTCCCTCCTGAAAAATAGTTAGATCATTGTAGATATTATATAAATTATCCTCATAATGCACAATACACTGCGCATTTTTGATATTATTATCATTATATAAAAGCATTTCAAAATAACTTCTCACTATTTTTACTAGTTTTATATACTTTTTTATCTAAAATTTTTATAAAGAAATGCGTCCGGATTACCGGACGCAGATGAGAAAGATAAAAATGAAGGTTTCGTTTCAAATTGAGCTGAATTGCTTTGATCCTTCATCCCCTTAATCGCGTGATTCAATTACAAGCAGCCTCCCGCCGTCAAAGCCGATATACGCCTCTTCGTCCGTGATCTGGTTGCTGATTCCGATAGCATCGCCGCAGGTCATAGTATAGCCATCCAGCGGATAGAAAAATCCCCGCAGAACCAGATTGGTAACATTTTCCCCAAAGGCAAGCAGCGACACATATTTTCCGTACTGTTCCGTCCTTTTTAAAGTCAGCGGCTTATCTGCAAGACGAATGCGGTTATTGGTATCCAGCAGAAAGCAGGGCACTCCCGCTTTCAGGGCAAGGGACAGATTCTTTATACTTCCGAGCATATGGTCAATTCTTGTTCCGGTCGCCCCCAGTATCGTAATTTGCGTGCTTTTCAGTTCCAGCGCCATCAGCACGGCGATCTCCATATCAGTGGAATCCTTCTGCGGCCAGAATCTTCGCACCGGCACCCCTTTTTTCTCAAACCAGGCAAGTATTTCCGGAGATACTGAATCGAAATCCCCTACGATCCAGTCCGGCAGAATATCCGCACGCCGAAGAAATTCCATTCCACGGTCCGCCGCTATTACAAAATCATATGCTTCCTCTCTCATAAAAGTAAGGGCAAAATCAAAGTCGATATTGCCCCCGCCGATAATCAATGTCTTCATTTCATCAATTCCTTCAGTTCTTTAACATTTTTGCGGATATCCTCGCCAAAGACTGCGGAGCCTGCCACAATTACGTTTGCCCCGGCTTCCAGCACACGCGGAAGCGTTTTCCGGTTGATGCCGCCGTCCACCTCAATGTCGATCGGGCGTCCCTCCGCCTCCAGGCGGCTGCGCAGCGCCCTTATCTTTCCCAGGCTGCTCCCGATAAACGCCTGTCCGCCAAAACCCGGATTAACCGTCATCAGCAGCACCATATCCGCCTTGTCCAGCACATAATCCAGCTGCTGCAGAGGCGTCGCCGGATTGAGCGCAACGCCCGCGCGCAGCCCAAGCTCCCTGATCTCCTGCAGTGTGCGATCCAGATGACGGCAGCACTCGGCATGTACCGTAATGGAATCCGCCCCGCAGTCGGCAAAGTCCTTCAGATAGCGCTCCGGTTCCTGGACCATCATGTGGACGTCAAACACCTTTTTCGTCGCCCTGCGGAGCGAAGCGACAACCGGCATTCCAAAAGAAATACTCGGCACAAACATCCCGTCCATCACATCAATATGGATATAGTCCGCTCCCGCCTCATCAGCCGCCCGTACCTGTTCTCCGAGCGCGCAGAAATCCGCCGCAAGTATGGATGGTGCAAGTAAATTTTTCATATTCGTTCCCCTTTTTATATGATCCCCTCGGATTTTTCCGCGCTTTGCGCCTCCAAAATCCCGGACATCATTAATATCTTCTCTTATTTTTTAACTCATCATACATTTCCAGATAATTTTCGTAGCGCTGGCGGCTGATCCTGCCTTCCGCAAGCGCTGCCTTCACCGCGCACCCCGGCTCGTGCGTATGCGTGCAGCCAAGAAAACGGCAGTCCCCCCGGTAGGGCGCAAACTCCGGAAAATACTCCTTCAGCTCCTCCTTTTCCATATCCCACACAGAGAGAGAGCTGAAGCCGGGCGTATCGCACAGAAACGTGTCTCTGTCTATCGCAAGGATCTCACTATGGCGGGTGGTATGCTTTCCGCGATCGATCTTCTCGCTGATCGCTCCGGTTTCCATCTGCGCATGCGGCACAAGCAGATTGACAAGCGACGACTTCCCGACGCCGGAGGGACCGGCCACCGCGGTCGTTTTCCCTTTCAGGATCTCACGCACGCCTGATAAGCCCTCCTGCGTGAGCGCGCTTGCAAACAGCACCCGACAGCCGCAGTTTTCATACACAGACCGCAGCCGCTCGCACTCCTCTTTCTCCACGATATCCTGCTTGTTGAAACAGATTACCGATTTCACCGACTGCTTTTCCATTGCCACCAGAAAGCGGTCGAGCAGATTGAGGTTCGGCTTTGGCTTTGCCGCCGCAAAAATAACCAGCGCCTGGTCAATGTTGGCGACCGCCGGGCGGATGAGGGTATTTTTCCGCGGCAGGATCTTTTCAATGCTGCCCGTGCGCTCCGCTTCTTCAAGAACGTTAAGCTCCACATTGTCGCCGACCAGCGGCTTCGTGCCGTCTTTGCGGAAAATTCCCTTCGCCTTGCATTCATAAACGCCGGACGCTGTCTGCACATAATAAAATCCGGCAATTCCCTTAATGATTTTTCCCTGCATAAATTAATTTACCTGTGAAAACGGAACCACATAGGAGGCCAGGAAATCATATTCTCCCGTCTCGCTGTTCAGCACATACATATAAACCGTTCCTATGTCTTCCCCGGCCTTGCCTGTAACAGCAAGATCATAAGGGAAGGTGATGGAGCCCTGTGCGATTACCGTCGTATCTTCTCCCTGCATCAGGTCCAGTCTCGCCTCTTCGCCATTATAACCCGCGGGCGCCTCCAGCTGCGCGTTGCACGCCCATGTGCCCGACGCCGTATTATCACCGGAGCCGCTTCCGCTGCTCACGATCAGGATCACCGTCGTGCCCGGCACTGCCGTTCCCGTGACACTCTGCTCAAGTACCGTGCCCGCTGCGGCGCCGTCCTCGTTATCCTGCCGCTGTACATAAAAGCCTGCGGACATCATCATATCATATGCCGTATCGTAATCGAGCCCGGTAACATCCGGCACGCTCACAGGATTGCCCCGCTGCGGCATCTGTTCTGTCTCACTCTCCGTCTCAGCCGGCGCTTCTGTCTGCGTCTCTGTTTCCGGATCCGTCTCCTCCGGCATCTGGACCGGAGCCTGCGTCTCCTGTGCCTGTTCCTGACCGGTAATCTGATTCTGCGTCTGCTGTGAGCCGGCATCCTGCTGCGTTTCCTGCCCGGAATTCACCGTGCTCTCCGTCACCTTTTCCGTCTGGCTGCTTCGCCCGAAAAGCGACGGAAGGCTGAATTTAATGATCCCGAGCGCATTCGCCACCAGTCCAAGGAAGATACAGGCGATCAGAATAGCAACGATAATGCCGCCCACCGTCACGATCTTCTCCAACCGCGAATTCAGGATGCCGTCGTCGTCATCGTCCTCCTGATAACGGTTATCATTGTCGTACTCCTCCTGATAATCGTAGCCGCGCTTTCCGTAAGCGCGTCCGTATGGATCATACGGCTGTTTTCCATAGTTCTGCTGACTGCCCGGTTGCTGTCCATAGCCCGGCACTCCTCCCGGCTGGCGATATCCCGGCTGACCGTATCCCGGCGCATTTCCCGGCTGTCCATAGCCCGGCGCATTTCCCGTCTTTTGCCCTGCATAGCCGCCGGTCTGCTCGCCCGGATTTTCCGAAGCGCCCGCACTGTGCGCGCCCTCTTTGATCGCGCCAAGCTCATCCTTTGAGATGACCACGGTGCGCCCGGTATTATTCGGATTTACGATATGAACAAAGTCCCCGTCCGGGTTGATCAGCGATTCCTTTAAATCGTAGATCAGCTCCGCCATGTTCGCGTAGCGTCTGTCCGGGCTTTTCTGTGTACACTTGTAGATAATCTGCACCGTACTCTTCGGCAGATTCGGCACGTAAATTTCCGGGGATTTTATCTCCTCCTGCAGATGCTTGATCGCGATCGCCACCGTCGTGTCGCCGTCAAACGGTACGCGCCCTGTAAGCATCTCATACATCGTAATGCCGAGCGAATAAATGTCGCTCTTGGCGTCGCTGTAGCCGCCGCGCGCCTGCTCCGGAGAGCTGTAGTGCACAGACCCCATCACCGTCGTGTTGATAGTGTTGCTTGTGGTCGCGCGCGCAATACCGAAGTCCGTCACCTTCACCTTTCCGTCCGTGGAAATGATGACGTTCTGCGGTTTGACGTCGCGGTGGATGATCCCGCTGTTGTGCGCGGCCTCCAGTCCCTGCGCGACCTGGATCGCGATGCTGGTCGCCTCGCGCACGGCAAGCTTGCCTTTTTTCGCGATATATTCCTTGAGGGTGATCCCTTCCACCAGCTCCATAACAATAAAATTGACATCGTGATCCTCCCCGACGTCGTAGATATTTACGATGTTCGGATGGGCAAGCCCGGCAGCCGCCTGCGCCTCTGCCCGGAATTTCGTGATAAATGCTTTGTCCGAACGGAATTCCTTCTTTAAGACCTTGACCGCGACAAAACGGTTCAGCTTGTGGTCCCGCGCCTTGTACACATCCGCCATACCGCCGGCGCCGATCTTGCCGACGATCTCATAGCGTCCCTGTATAAACATTCCTTCCTTTAACATTTTTTCACCTCATTTCTGCGCAGTCTCACCAGAAGCGCCGTAATGTTATCGGAGCCGCCGTTTCTGTTGGCCGCTTCCACCAGACGCTTCCCCGCCATGCGCAGACTGCTCTCTTCTTTGATGATGCGCTCTATCTCCTTATCTGTCAGCATATTACTGAGCCCGTCCGTGCAGAGCAGCAGCGTGTCATCCTTTTTCATCTGCACGTCAAAAAAGTCGATCGCCACGCGCTCCTCCACGCCGATTGCCCTTGTGATCACGTTTTTATCCGGGTGATAGCGTCCCTCCTCGCGGGTGATCCCGCCCGCCCGGATCATTTCCTCTACCAGCGAATGATCCCTGGTGATCTGACGGATGGTGTCTCCGATCAGATACAGACGGCTGTCGCCGACATTCGCCACATACAGGGTGTCCTTCACGATCGTCGCAACGACCATCGTGGTGCCCATGCCCTGATACTTTTCTTTGGATTTTGCCTCCTCCAGCACCTTCGTATTTGCCTTTTCGATGGATCTGCGGATGATCCGGATCGGATTTTTGTCCCGCTCCCACCTTACGCTTCTCAGGAAAACCTCCACCGCATAGCTGGACGCGCGGTCCCCTGCGTTGTGCCCGCCCATGCCGTCTGCGACGACAAAAAGGTTCGGCAGCTTTCCAACCGGTGTATCGGACGCAAACACATAGTCCTGGTTTATGCTGCGGATGCGGCCAACATCCGTAATACAATATGATTCCATGTCTATTCCTCTCCTCTGGCTCTGTCCAGATAACTCTTTCTCAACTGACCGCATGCGCCGCCGATATCACGGCCCATTTCCCTTCTAATTGTAACATTTATTCCGTATTTTTCAAGTTTTGTTTTAAAGTCTGCGATCACCCGGTGATCTGACTGCACATAGCTTCTTTCCCTGATCGGATTTACCGGGATCAGATTAACGTGACAGTTCAGACCGGCGAGCAGCCCGGCAAGCTGCTGCGCATCCTTTTGCGAGTCGTTCACGCCTCCCACCAGACTGTACTCAAACGTGAGCCGTCTTCCTGTCTCTTTAAAATAGGCGCGGCACGCTTCCATCACCTCAGAAAGATCATATTTATAGGCGATCGGCATCAGCTCCATGCGCTTCTCCTGCGTCGACGCATGCAGGGAGAGCGCCAGCGTGATCTGCAGCTTTTCTGCGGCGAGCCGGTAAATATTCGGAACGATGCCGCAGGTGGATACCGTGATGTTTCGCTGGCTGATGTTCAGCCCGTGCTCATCACTTAACATATGTATAAATTTTACCAGATTTTCATAATTATCAAGCGGCTCGCCGGTACCCATCACCACCAGATTCGATACGCGCTCGCCGCTGTGCTTCTGGATCTTGTAGATCTGATCGAGCATCTCCCCCGGAATCAGACTGCGCGTCAGTCCGCCGAGCGTCGATGCGCAGAAGCGGCACCCCATGCGGCACCCCACCTGCGAGGAAATGCAGACGGAATTTCCGTGATGATATTTCATCAGCACGCTCTCGATCACGTTTCCATCCGACAGGCGGAACAGATACTTGCGCGTGCCGTCCGCCTTTGATTCCAGAACGTCCACGATCTCCAGGTTTGTACAGTCATATTCGCAGCATAAACTCTCCCGCAGCTTTGTCGGGAGATTGGTCATCTCCTGCGGCGTATCAATAAGCTTTTCGTGGAGCCACTGATAAATCTGCTTCGCGCGGAAGGATTTTTCCCCGAGCGCCGCAAGCTCCCGCTGCAGCTCCTCATAATCCAGGGAGCGAAGATCTGTTTTTTCCATTATTTTACCCTCTTAAATCTGGCAAGAAAGAAGCCGTCCGTACCATGAATGCCCGGCAGAAGCTGCAGATAGCCCGCCTTCGTGGTGCGGCTCTTCAGCGCGTCGCACAGATACGGGTCGATACTCTCCAGCCTGAACGGATAGTTCTCCAGAAACCATTTTACATTGTACTGATTTTCATCTGCACCGATGGTACAGGTGCTGTAGATCAGCGTACCTCCCACTTTAACGTAGGACCACACCGTATCGAGAATTTTGCGCTGCAGCTTCACCAGCTCCTGCTGCTTCGCCTCTGTCATTTTGTATTTAATATCCGGCTTTCTGCCGATCACACCCAGCCCGGAGCAGGGCAGATCCGCCAGCAGGATGTCCGCCTTTTCCACGGAAGCGCCGTCAAACACGGTCGCGTCCTGGCGCACAGCCGTCATATTGATCCGTCCAGTGCGCTCCAGGTTTTCCTGCATCAGCGACACCTTTATGTCCGTCAGATCGCGCGCCTCCACATAGCCGCTTCCGTTCAGCTTGTCCGATAAATGCAGGCTCTTTCCGCCCGGCGCCGCGCAGACGTCGATACAGTAGTCGCCCCATTTCGGCGCCGCCACCTCCGCCACCAGCATCGAGCTGACGTCCTGTACCTGAAACAGTCCCTCTTTAAACGCGGTGATCGCCTGCAGATAATTATAATCAGAAATCTCCAGCGCATAGGGCAGATACGGTACCTCTTTTACTGTGATGTTCTGCGCCCGCAGCTTTTCGATGATCGTCTCCTTCGGCGCGCGGCTTAAGTTACAGCGGATGCAGGTGCGGCTTTCCTGCCACAGCCCGCGGCAGATCTTCTCCACCACCTCAAAGTCAAACTGCGCAAGCCATTTCTGCAGGATCCACTCCGGCATCGAGTAGCGCACGGAGAGATATCTGCGCGGCGTGCGCTCCGCGTCGGGAAAGGAAACCTCTTCCATCCCCCGATCTACGGCGCGCAGTACGCCGTTCACAAAGCCTTTTAAGGTGTAAAAGCCTTTTTTCTGCGTCAGCTTGACCGCCTCATTGACCACTGCGGAGTGCGGCACGCCGTCCATGTACTGCATCTGATAGACAGACATGCGCAGAATATTGCGGATGACCGGCTTCATGTTCTGCACCTTTACCGTGGAGAATTGCTCCAGAATATAGTCGATCTGGATCATGTTCTCCATCGTCCCCTCAACGACTCTGGAGATGAACGCCCGGTCGCGTTTTTCCAGATACTGATATTTCGTGAGCACATCACGCAGGACGATGTGGCAGTACTGCTCCTCCTCCGTGATCTCCATCAGCGCTCCCAGAATGATTTCCCGCGTGTTTACAATACTAGTCACGATCATTCCTCCTGGAAAGCAAAATCAGGCGAAGAAGCTGCAGAAGCGAGCTTGCAAGCGCCGCCACATAGGTCATTGCCGCCGCCCGCAGTACCTTTTTCGCCCCGGTCATTTCCTGGCTGCCAAGCATCCCGGTGTCCTCCAGGATGCGCAGAGCGCGCGAGGAGGCGTTAAACTCCACCGGAAGCGTGACGAGCTGGAACAGCACCGCCAGCGAAAACAGGATAATGCCCGCCATCACCAGCGGCTGCAGTGAAAAAATCAACCCGGCGATAAATACCGGCCAGGAAAGCTGCGAGCCAAAATTCGCCAGCGGAACCAGCGTACTGCGCAGCACCAGCGGTCCGTACTTTTTCTGATCCTGCACGGCGTGCCCGCACTCGTGCGCCGCCACGCAGACCGCCGCCACCGAATTTGAGGAAAAGGTGCTGTCGGATAAATTCAGAGTCTTATTTCTCGGATCGTAATGATCGGTCAGATTTCCTCTGACATGCCGTATCTGCACGTCAAAGATCCCTGCCGCATGCAGCACCTGCTGCGCCGCCTCCGCGCCCGTCATGCCGCGCATACAGCGCACCTTATTATATTTTGCAAAGGTCGAATTTACCCCGGCGCTGGCGATCATCGTAAGAATCAGCCCCAGAAGTGCCAGGATCATCGTCGGATCAAAATACAGTCCGCGATATCCGTACCCATATCCAAAAAAATTGTTTGCATAGCTCAGCAGCATCATATCATATGCCCCTTTCTTTCTATTTATACTGTGCCCCTGCCGCTTTTCCATCCGCCGCGCCTTCCGGCTGCGCACAGCGCTGCCAAAAGCACGCCTCTCATTCCTTCACACCGAGCTGCGCGCCCTCCGCTATGGAAAAGCCGCGCAGAAACGCTGCGGTATCCATGCGCTTCTTTCCCTCAAGCTGCACCTCTTCCAGTGCGAGAATGCCGTCGCCGGTCTGCACAAAAATTTCGGATTTCGTCACGCGCGCCACCGTGCCCGGTGCGGCGCAGTTTCCGTCGCCGCCCTCCGCCGCGCAGAGCCTTGCCCGCCAGATTTTTAACGTTTTTCCGTCCAGATGCGTGTAGGCGCTCGGCCATGGATTCAGCCCGCGCACCAGCCGCTCGATCTGCGCGGCGCTTTTCTCCCAGTCGATCTCGCCGTCTGTTTTTTTCAGCATCGCCGCGTAAGCGGTCGGACTTTCCTTCGGCTGCGGCGTCGGCGTCACGCTTCCTGCCTCCAGCGCGTCCAGCGTTTTCAAAAGAAGCTCTGCTCCGACAGCGCTTAATTTATCAAACAGACTGCCTCCGGTCTCGTCCGGCGCAAGCGCAACCTTTTCTGTCAGCAGCATATCGCCGGTGTCCAGCCCGGCATCCATCTGCATCGTCGTCACGCCGGAAAAATCTTCTCCGTCGATGACCGCCCACTGGATCGGCGCCGCGCCCCGGTATTTCGGAAGCAGCGAGGCGTGGACATTCACGCAGCCATATTTCGGGATATCGAGCACCGCCTGCGGGATGAGCTGTCCGAAGGCGACCACCACGATCACGTCCGGCGCGAGCTCTTTTATCTGCGCGACCACGCTCTCCTCGCGCACACGCGTCGGCTGATACACCAAAAGCCCGGCTGTCAGCGCCACCTCTTTCACAGGCGTCTGCTGTACCGCCTTGCCTCTGCCCTTCGGCTTATCCGGCTGCGTAAACACCGCCGCCACCTCATGACGCGAGGAGATCAGCGCCTGCAAGGTGCCGACCGCAAAGTCCGGCGTCCCCATAAAGATCACTCTCATGCTTCTTCCTCCTCATTCTCCGGCAATTCAGAGTTATCATAGATTTTCCCTTCTACCTTCGAAGTATACATGATTCCGTCCAGATGATCACATTCGTGGCAGATCGCCCGCGCCAGAAGCTCCTCTCCCTCCAGAACGTATTCCTGCATATTTTCATCAAGCGCGCGTACACGCACGTAGTTCGGGCGCGTCACGATGCCGCTCTTGCCCGGAAGGCTGAGGCATCCCTCATAGCCTCTCTGCTCACCGGAGGTTTCCTCTATCACCGGATTGATCAGGACATACGGATCCTCGCCCGTCGTATCGATCACGACAATGCGCTTCAGAACGCCGACCTGCGGAGCCGCAAGCCCCACGCCGCTCTGATCGTACATCGTTTCAAACATATCGTCGATCAGCGCACGGATGCGCGGCGTCATCTCCTTTACCTCCTTGCATTTTTTCTCCAGAACCTTGTCACCCTGTATTCTCACATTGCGAATCGCCATGTTTCCTTCCTCCTTCTATTCATTCATATCGAACTGGATCCCCACGCTGCGGTAGCCTTCGTTCGCCTCAATATATTGCTCCAGGCGATCCTTGATCGCCGTCAGCTCCTCCGTTGTTCCTGCTTTAATATAAAGTACCTTGCGGTACACCTCCTGTATCTTCGCGATGCTCTCCTGAGCGGGACCGATCACATTGCCCTCGCTGTTTTTGTAAATGCGCTCCGCCATGCGCCGCAAATACTCCATCGCCATGCCGAGATGCTGCTCGTCGCGGCAGGCGCCGTGCACGGAAAGCATTTTCCGCACCGGCGGATAACCCGCCACCATGCGATAGCTGATCTCCTCCTCATAAAAGCTCCGGTAATCCTGCGCCGCCGCCGTGCGGATGCAGTAGTGCTCCGGATCGTAGGTCTGAATGACCACCATGCCGGGATCCTTTCCCCTGCCCGCACGCCCCGCCGCCTGCACCAGAAGCTGGAAGGTGCGCTCGGAAGCGCGATAGTCGTCGGCAAAAAGTGACAGATCCGCCGCCAGGATGCCCACCAGCGTCACGTTCGGGAAGTCGTGTCCCTTCACGATCATCTGGGTGCCGATCAAAATATCCGCCTCCTGATTCGCAAAAGCGGAGAGGATTTTTTCATGCCCGTCCTTCCCGCGCGTGGTGTCCATATCCATCCGCAGAATACGCGCCTGCGGAAACTCCTTTGCCACCATCTCCTGCGCCTGCTGTGTGCCAATGCCGAAGCCGCTCAGAAATTCCGAACCGCATTTGGGACAGCGCGTCGGGCGCCTCTCCGTATGCCCGCAGTAATGACAGACTAACTTTCCGTTGTTATGCAAAGATAGCGATACATCGCAGTGCGGACACATCAAAACATGCCCGCAGGAGCGGCAGGACAGAAACCCGGAATAGCCCCGCCGGTTTAAAAACAGCATTGCCTGCTGCCCGCGCGCAAGGCATTTTTCCAGCTCCTCCTTCAGCGTTTTTCCGAGAATGGAACGATTGCCCTCCTGAAGCTCCCGCCGCATATCCACCACGACCGTCTCCGGCAAAGCGCTTTCCTTCGCCCTTTTTTCAAGCGTATAGAGCACATATGCACCGTCAAGCGCCCGGCTGTACGCCTCCAGAGAGGGCGTCGCCGAGCCAAGGATCACCTTCGCATGCTCAAGCTGCGCCCGCTTTATCGCCACCTCACGCGCATGGTAGCGCGGCGTCTGCTCGCTCTGGTAGGTCGGCTCATGCTCCTCGTCGATAATGATAATGCCTGTCTTTGGAAACGGCGTAAACAGCGCCGAGCGCGGTCCGATCATCACGTCGATGTCACCCGAACGCGCACGCTGGTACTGATCGTAGCGCTCGCCCGCCGAGAGCCGGGAGTGGATAATGGAGATCCGGTCGCCAAACCGCCGGTAAAAGCGCATCACCGTCTGGTACGTCAGGGCGATCTCCGGGATGAGAACAATTGCCTGCTCCCCGCGCGCGATCGCTGTGTCGATCAGCTCCATATAAATTTCCGTCTTGCCGCTGCCGGTGATCCCGTGGATCAGTGAGACGAGATGCCCCGGTTCCTCCCAGTTCCGGCGGATATCCTCCACAATGCGCGCCTGCTCCTCATTTAAGGGAATGCGGATATTGGACGCGCCGTCCGTATGCACAGGATTGCGGTAGGCCGTCGCCGTATCGCAGGCGATCACGCCCTGCTCCTGCATCGCCTTCACTGTGGCAGCGGAAATATTCAGCCTGCCTGTCGCCAGCTCGTAGGGAAGCTCCCGCTCCTCCAGGAGCGCTTCTAAAAGGCGCAGTCTTGCACGCTGGTTTTTCTGCCGGTAGAACGCCAGCTTTTCCCTGGCCTGCTCCTCATCGAGCAAAAGACGAAGGCTCCTTTTTTGGCGCGGCTTTATCTTCTGCTTCACCGGTATGACCGTGCGCAGCGCCTGAGCCATCGTGGAACCGTAGCGCTCGCGCATCCAGGCGGCAAGCGCCACCAGATGATCCTCCCCCGAGGCGCCGTCACTCACTACCTCCTGTATTTCCTTCATCCTGGCAAGCGCGACCTCCGGCTTCCCGGTAATTTTCATCACATAGCCCTTCGTCATGCGATCTCCCTTTCCAAAGGGGATCCGCACCACGCTGCCCTGCCGCACCGCGCCCCGCAGCCCCTCGGGAATGCGGTACTGAAAGGTGCGGTCCAGCCGCTCATGGGAAATATCTACAATAATATCTGCAAAGAGTGATTCCGTCAAGCCTTATCCTCCGCCAGGATTTCACGAATCAGCACGCGCTCATCCATCGGATGCTTCACGCCGCAGATTTCCTGGTAATCCTCATGTCCTTTTCCCGCAAGCACGATAACGTCGCCCGGCTGCCCGTGATGGATCGCGTAGGCGATCGCCTCCTTGCGGTCGATAATTTTAATATATTTTCCGTCGGTCTTTTTCATACCGGTTTCAATATCCTCCAGGATCGCCTCCGGCTCCTCAAAACGCGGATTGTCGGAGGTGATAATGGTGAAGTCCGCATATTTTCCGGAGACCTCTCCCATCTCAAACCTTCTGGAACGCGCACGGTTGCCGCCGCAGCCGAATACGCAGACCAGTCTTCCCGGATCGTATTCCTTTAGGGTCGTAAGCAGGCTCTCCAGACTCATCGCATTGTGCGCATAGTCGATCATCAGCGTGAATTCATCGGACACTTTGATCATCTCGATGCGTCCTTTCACCTTTGCCTTTTTGAGCGCCGCGATCATCTTTTCCTCGTCCACGCCAAAATAATCGCAGACCGCGATCGCAGCAAGGGAATTGTAGATGCTGAATTTGCCCGGAATATCGATCTCCACAAAGAAATTGCGCTTTCCGGTCACGTGATAGGCAATGCCAAGATAACCCGGCTTCGAGACAAGCTTTGCCTCCGACGCCCGGAAATCCGCCTTTTCGCTGAAGCCATAGGTTTCCACATCGCAGGTGTGCCCCTCCAGGATCGCCGGAAGATGCGCATCGTCCGCATTAAAAATACCATGACGGCACTGCTTAAAGAGCATCGCCTTGCAGCGCAGATAATCCTCGAAGCTCTCATGCTCCGCCGGTCCGATGTGATCCGGCTCCAGATTCGTGAAAATGCCGATCTCAAAGGTAAAGCCCGCCGTGCGGTGCAGCATCAGCCCCTGCGAGGACACCTCCATCACCACGCAGTCGCAGCCGATATCCACCATCTCTGCAAAGTATTTCTGGATCGCCGTCGACTCCGGGGTAGTGTTGCACGCCGGGATCACCCTGTCGCCGATGATCGCCTCGATCGTGCCGATCAGTCCGACCTTATGCCCCGCCGCTTCCAGAATCGATTTTATCATGTAAGTAGTCGTCGTCTTCCCCTTCGTTCCGGTAATACCGATCACCTTCAGCTTCTCTGCCGGGTGCCCGTACCATGCCGCCGCGATCAGCGCCATCGCATAGCGGCTGTCCGCCACCTTAATCACCGTAACATCTGCGGGAACCTGCACATCGTCCTGTACCACCAGCACCTTCGCGCCCTTTCCTGCAACCTCCTCAGCGTATTTATGTCCGTCTGAAACAGCGCCCTTAATGCAGAGGAACAGACAGCCTTCGCTCACCTTCCTCGAATCGTTGACGATGTCCGTCACCTCAATATCTATATTGCCCTGTACGCGCTCATATTCCAGTCTCTCCAACAACTCTGTCAGCTTCATAAACGTCCTCCCCGTTCTTAGATTTACTGTCCATATCCTTATTTCACAAACGCACAGGCAGCCACGTCCAAACCTTCCGTTTTCCGCGTTCGTTGCCCATGCGTTCATGATAACACACTTTTTCTATCGTTTCAATTCATAAAAAAGCAGATGCTTAAGCCAAACTCCAGCATCTGCTTTTAAACCCAATATTGACCGTTTTAGTCTGCTGTTTTTTCTATCCGCACGTTGCTCAGATAAACGGCAGCCGCGGAATTTTGATTCCCAAGGTTAAATTCCAGACGTCCGTTGTCGTCATCTTCCCCGGTCATTTCAAATACATACTCAAACGTCTGCTTTTCTTTTGTCAGCGGAACTTTTGTATCCTCAAAGTACCGAATCCATCCCACATCCGGAGCCGATACAGTCACAATTACCGTCCGTTCCTCATCCGCATATGCATCAAAGGATATCCGGTACCGTTCTCCCTGTATCATCGGAAGCCCCGCCTGAACAAGCTGCACACTGTAATCCAGCTCTCCGGCATCCTCCGTTACGATGCGCAGCTCCCGGTCAGCAATTTCTGCATTTGCCGCCCCATCTCCTGCAAGAAGGAATACCCAGTTTTCTTCGTCGGAAAGCTCCTCCGCTTCCGAGAAATCCCCGTTTGTAATATAATTGCCGGTGGCATCCGCCTCCTTCAGCTCTAATACTTTTTCCGGTTTTTTCACATTTTCGTCATAGCTTTCTTTCTGATAAACCCGCACGTAATCTACCTTCATGGCAGCAGCATCGTCAAAAGTTGTCGATTCATCCGGATTGCCCGGCCAGTTTCCGCCGACTGCAACATTTAAAATAATGTAGAACGGCTGATTAAACGGCGCCGGATACGGCTCCTCATCAAAACCTTCTTTTCTTGTGAACCAGTCATTCACGGAAAAATACAGTTCATTGTCCAGGTAGAATTTAATTTCACCCGGTTCCCACTCACACGCATAGACATGGTACTCTTCCGCAAGATCACCGTCCTCTAAAGTATAGGTTCCCTGCTGCTGAGTATGAGGTTCTCCGTAATGCAGCGTTCCGTACTGGCAGTCCGTCTGATTTCCAAGGACCTCCATAATATCAATTTCCCCGCACTTCGGCCATTGACCATAAAAGTCTTCATCCTCAGGCATCATCCAGAACGCCGGCAGAAATCCCTGACCTTTCGGTACTTTAATTCTTGCTTCAAACCATCCGTATTGAAATCCATGCTTATTGTGCGTATTAACTCGCCCCGAAGTATAACTGGCTCCGCCCTTTTCATCCAGTATCTTAATTGGCTGAATGATTAATTCGCCGTCTTTTACATATGCATTCTCACTGCTTTTTACATATTCCTGCAATTCATTATTGACCCAGCCAGGCTGATGATACTCATAATTCCAGCTATTTTCATCGAGCGTATCTCCGTCAAAGTCATCCTCCCACACAAGATGATATCCCTCCGGAATCGTTGTCTTTGCTGTCATATTGCCTCCACCACTACTTTTACCCACACTTTCAGCTGTTTCTGCCCCCGCATTTACTCCACATACAGTTATACATCCCGTTAAAACCACCGTAAATATTACATTCCATAAAATTTCTTTTCGCAGCATATACCTTCCTCCAAAAAAGAATACGTCACTACTCTTTTACGCCGCCAAGCGCCACACCTTCAATAATAAATTTAGACAGAAACAGGTATACCAGAATAATCGGCACAATCGCTATCAAAATCATCATGTACACCTTTCCCATATCAAATTTCAGGAAATCCGCGCTTCGCAGGCTTGCGATCATAATCGGCAGTGTCTGTTTCTTCTTCGTTGTGATAACCAGAGCCGGAACAAAATAGTTATTCCATGCGCCTACAAAAGAGAAAATAGCCTGCACGGCAATTGCCGGTTTTAGAATCGGAAGCACAATCGCGTTAAACGTTCTGAATTCGCCGGAGCCATCGATCCTCGCCGCCTCTACCAGCTGCATCGGCAGGGAAGACTGCATATAGCTGTACATAAAATAAAATACATACGGTGCCGCTATAGACGGAATAATCAGCGGTATCAGAGAATCATTCAGATGCATTTTTGTAATCAGCCGCAGGAAGCCAAGTGCTGACACCTGCGTAGGCATTACCAGAATCATCATGATAAATGTAAAAGCCGGTTTCTGAAGCTTGAAATCATATGCATATAAACCATAAGCTGTCATTGCCGAAAAATAAGTGCTCAGAGCCGCGCAGCCGCCCGATACGATCAGACTGTTAAGAATACCGTTCAAAATAGGAACATTGGCATCATTCAAAACATTCTTAAAGTTGGTTATAAAATTTGACCCCGGCAGGAAGGAAAATCCTTTCTGCAGCTCAAAATGTGTCCTGGTCGCGTTAACAATTAATATATAGAAAAAGAACAGACACAGGAAGGATAAAAATATCAGTACTACATGTGCGATTATCGAACGCACATGGGAAGGTTTCTGTGATTTCATTATGCTCTTCCTCCCTTCTTAGCAAGTCGTTTTGCCTTTTTCGCGGCAGCTTTTGATCCGTCTGGATCATTTGTATTCATCATACGGAACACAATAAAGCATAAAACTGCGCTGACAATAAACAGATATACGGAAAGCGCTCCTGCCATACCATAGTTTTTGCTGCCAAGGTGATTATTCAGATACATGATCAGAGTCGTCGACGTTCTGTTCGGCGTACCCTCGCCATTTGTCAGGATCTGCGGAACATCGAACATCTGCAGACCGCCGATCATAGATGTAATCAGTGTATATGACAAAATCGGTTTGATAAGCGGCAGTGTAATTTTAAAGAAAATCTGTGTATGGTTGCATCCGTCAAGCTCCGCCGCTTCAAACAGGGATGAATTGATTCCCATAACGGCAGCCATCAGCATGATGGTGGTATTTCCGAACCACATTAAGAAGTTCATTAATCCGATCAGGCCTCTGGTACCGCCCACCGTCGCCATAAAACGTATTTCTTTATCAATAATGCCCGCATTCATCAGGAATGAATTTACCGGTCCGTTATCCGAAAACAATGTAAAAAACAACATTGCAAACGCAGATGCCATAATCAGATTCGGAAGGTAAATCACAACCTTGAAAAACTGTTTTCCCCTGATTTTCAGACGTGAGTCTGTAAACCACGCCGCAAGCACCAGGGATACAATAATCTGAGGCACAAATCCAATGACCCACAGAATAAATGTATTTGATGCATACTTTGGTAAATCTGTTTTTAAAAGTGTCAGGTAATTCTGTAATCCAACAAAATTAGGACCAATTTCTTTCAATCCGGAACGGTAGTACTCATAGAAGCTGTATCGTACCGTATCCATTAACGGAATGAAAGAGAAAATAAAAAATGTTGCAAAAAATGGAAGTATAAAAATATAACCCCATTTTGCGTAACTCACCGTTTTCTTTTTCGCATTTTTCTCCTTCATGATAAAACTCCCTTTCAAAAAGTAGCGGGGCGGGTAAAACCCACCCCGGGATACTGCAGATTAAAACTGTTCTATATCATTATTCCGGCCAGATTACCTCGGTGATTTCCGGATAAGTCTCTTTAATTCCTGTTTCAAAGTTGGCTTTTGCTGTTTCAAAGTCAACATTTCCATCAAAATAGTCGTGGAAATGAACCTGAATCTGCTCATTGCAGCCCTGATCATAAGCAGAAACGTTGCTCATGTCAATCGTCGGAGCCACTTCAGAGAACAGTGCAATGTGATTCTGTCCGCCGAGGAATTCAGACTGGAAGTTCGGGTCCTCTGCAATCTCCTGCATACCAGCCATTGTATTCGTATAATCCTGGATTTTGCGGTTTGTAGTCATTTCTTTCATAATATCTTTTGTGCAGGTCAGTTTCAGCATAACGTCCTTTACAAGAGTCGGATTATCTGTTCCTCTTGCGCCTACAAGCCATGTTCCGCCCCAGTAATACGGCTGCGGTCCCTGGCATACTGCCCAGTCGCCAAAGCCTGCCTCACCGGCATTGCCAACCAGCGTAAAGTTGATTCCCCATGTAGAATAGAAGAAGCCGAATACCTTTCCGTCTACACCCTGATCCTGTGCCCATGTATCGCTCCAGAGACCAGACCTGTGATTATATTCCTTATCTGTAAATTCTTTTGTCTGCTCTATCCATGCCATGATGTTCGGGTCTACTGTAACAGTTGTTCCTGTAACCCACGGCTGTGATACGTTATTAGAAAATACGCGATATGTATCATCATAGCCGGATACCATATAGTACCCTTTTTCCTTTGCCTGTGCCGCTACTTCGCCAAATTTTGTCCAATCAGAAAGAGCTGCCTGAACCTCTGCCGGATCATCCGTTCCAAGAACATCTTTTGCGATGGAGCGTCTGTAAGCAAACAGACCCGGAGCTGCCTGCCAGGATGTTGCTCTCTGCTCGCCGTTTTCATCAGAAACGATATCTTTTGTATACTGATACTGGTCGGCAAGATCTTCTGCCGTGATTCCCAGCTCAGAAAGCGGCATTGCAACATCAACATCTGCACTTACATATTTCAGTGCATAGTCTGCTTCGATCAGGAAAATATCAATTTTATTATCTTCGCTGGCATCTGCCTGTGCCATCAGTGCTTCATCCAGCTTGTTCTGATAATTATTGTCCTGATTCGGATTGATGGTCCATTTTACAACAGTGCCATCCTTCAGCGTCGTGGTAGATTTGTCCTCTGCTACAGACTCAACTTCCGGGTAATAATCGTTAAAACGGCTCTGAAATTCGTCATTCCAGCACCATATATTAAGGATTTTCCCCTCTTCAGATGCCGCTGCACCTGCAGACAGCGCGCTCACGCCCATAGCTGAGACAAGCAATACACCAAGTAACTTTTTGTTCATAAATTTTTACCTCCTGTAAATTATATTTTATTTGCCGGAAGGAATTCTCCTCCGTTAAATTATCTATATTCTAGCGTGTTTCTTCGTTATAATATATAAGATTAATTGCAAAAATGTCAGATTTATGATATCATCTTTTTATCTTCCATATATCTTTCAGGCAGGAGGTCGGATATGGGATTATTACAGGAATGGTTTTTGCATGAAACAAAAAACAGCGAAGAAGAAATGGAGCACCGCCCACAAAATGAAGAGATCAATTTCTACCGCGCGGTCAGCTCCGGAGATATGGACGCAGTACGCCGGAACTGCGAGCAAAACAGATTTACCGATACAGAGGGTGTCGGTACCCTTTCCCGCAATCCGGTAACCAATTTAAAATATCATTTTGTAATCACAACGGCATTTGTGACCAGGCTCTGCGTGGAAGCCGGCATGGAGATGGAACAGGCATTTCGTTTAAGCGATTTCTATATATTAAAGCTGGATAACCTTTACACGGCGCAGGCAGTCTCTGCTCTCCACGACCAGATGGTTCTGGACTTCACGGGAAAGATGCGCCTCCTTCAAAAAAATATCGGCACATCAAAGCCGGTCACCGAATGTATTGATTACATTTACGTTCATATTAAAGAGCGGATTACGGTGGAAGACCTGGCAGCGCATACTGGTCTTTCCCCCAGCTACCTGTCCCGGCTTTTTAAAAAGGAAATCGGCATCTCTATCAGTGATTATATCCGTGAAAAAAAGATTGAAAAGGCACAGAATCTGCTGAAGTTCTGTGATTACAGCCTGATTGAGATCGCAACCTATCTTTCCTTTTCCTCTCAGAGTCATTTTATCCAGCAGTTTAAAAAAATTGTCGGCATGACTCCCAAAAAATACCGTGATCTTAATTACTGTACCGTATGGAATACGACCGCAAACAAGAAACCGGATACTGCAGCGCCTTAAGCAGTATCCGGTTTCTTTTCTGAATCAGTGGTTCAGGACATTGTCAATACGACCTCTGTCTGCCCGGTCATCAATTCCTCAGGTATATAATTTCCCTGCATTTCTTTTCCGTTGACCACAAGCTTTTTGCAGCCCACCTCCTGGTGTCCCGGATTGCGGACAACAATATGCAGATGCTTTCCTCTGAAGTCCTTCTCCATTTCAAAGGATTCCCATTCTCTCGGAATAGACGGAGCAATCCTGAGTCCGTAAAAATCCGGACGCATACCCAGTATTCCCTCTACGCAGCCTACCATAACGGTAGATGCTGTCCCTGTAAGCCAATGTACATGAGAGCGGCCAAAATGCGGACTGTCCTTCCCCTCTGTAAACTGCCCATAGCAGTAAGGCTCCAGTTTTCGGATCTGTGCCCTGTCGTTCTGGGCTGCCGGTGCATTCTCCATAAAGTAAGTAAATGCACGGTCACCGTGTCCCTGCAGCGCTTCTGCAAGAATAATCCACCCCTGGGACTGGGAGAAGATACCTGCGTTTTCCTTTGTTCCGGCGTTATAGATAACGGCAAGAGCTCCTTCGAAAGCATCGGTATGATATGGCGGATCCATCAAAATTACACCGTATTCCGTATTCAGTCTCTGATATACCGTGTCCAGCGCAGTGTCTGCCTGCTCCTGCGAGGCAAACCCGCTGATGACCGACCAGCTCTGCGGATTCAGCCATATGTTTGCCTCCTTGTCCGTGCGTTTTCCGATCACTGCCCCCTCTTCTGTGAACCCCCGGATAAACCGGTCCTCATCCCAGCAGAGCGCCTCCATTGTTTTTCTCAGCTTCTTCTGCTCTTCTTCCAGGTAGTCCGTATAAGCTTCATCCCCTTTGTGCTCTGCGAATTTCTTCATAATGGACATGGCAAGGTAAAACTGGAACGCCACGAATGTGGATTCGCCCTCTTTTCCAAGTCTCAGACAATCATTCCAATCCGCGTACAGGCCGGCCGGCATTCCATGAGGCCCCATATGATTTACGGAAAACGCGATTGCGCGTTTCAGATGCTCATACACGCTTCCCTCATCTTTATTCGCAAAAGGTATCACCTCATCGAGGAAGAAAACATTTCCTGTCTCAGAAATATATTTATAGACTGTCGGAAACAGCCACAAAGCATCATCCGCCCTGTATGCGGGGTGCCCCGTTTCCTTTACGTAGGACGGATCATCCGGCGTGTCTTCATGTCCCGGATGATGGGTAAACTTGACGAGAGGCAGTCCCCCTCCATTATCCACCTGTGCGGAAAGCATAAAGCGGATTTTTTCTACTGCCATTTCCGGGGCAAGATGAATAATTCCCTGGATATCCTGTACAGTGTCCCGGTATCCATATCCGTTTCGCAGACCACAGTAAGTAAAGGAAGCCGCCCGGGACCAGATAAAGGTCATAAAGCAGTTATAGGCATTCCATGTATTGATCATCGTATTAAATTCCGCACTCGGCGTCTTTACCTGGAAGTGCGAAAGCTTTCCGTGCCAGTAGGAAATCAACTCATCCAGATCAATTTTGCATATCTTCTGCGGGTCTTCGTATTTTTTCAGAATCTCTCCCGCTTCCGCATTTTTTTTCATGCCGAGAAGGAAGGCAAGGCTTTTTGTCTCGCCCGGTGCCAGTCTGATCTCTGTGGAAAGCGCCCCGCATCCATTTCCGTTATAATTCAGCTCTCCCCCGAGGTCGCCGCCTGCCACGCCTGCCGGATTTCCGTATCCGCAATATGGTCCGAGAAACTTTTCTCTGTCTCCGCAATAGGAAGAAACCTTTCCTCCTGCCAGTCCAAAGAAGCGCTCAACAACAATTTTATCATCTACATCCTTTCCCTCTTCCAGACCGTCCAGATTTCCGTGGATCAGCTGCCGGATCCGGTTCCCCTCAAATACCGTTCTGGTAATAAATTGGGAATACTGCAGATTCACCTGATCCTGCTCGTAATTGCTGTTATTCGTAAACTCAGCGTAGCCGGTAATGTTCAGTTTTCTCTCTCTTTCAGAATTATTCGTGACATTTAAATGCCAGACTTCATAGGATTTATTCATGGGAACATAATATAGCGCTTCGGAATGAATCTCATCATAATCTGCCGACAGCCTTGTATATGCGGTTCCATGTCTGCACTCACTTTTATATACCGCAAGATCCTTTCCCACCGGCTGCCATGAAGCGGACCAGTAATCCTTGCTGTCGTTGTCACGTATGTAAATATAGCGGCCCGGCCGGTCGAAATCGTTAAAGATATAGCGGAGGATCCGCCCGTTTGCTCCGGACTTTGCAAAGCTATATCCTCCTGCATTATTGGAAATCACCGCCCCATACTCCGGCGATCCAAGATAGTTTGCCCAGGGTGCCGGCGTATCCGGTCTTGTAATTACATACTCCCGCTTTTCATCGTCAAAATATCCATACCTCATATCAGTTCTCCTCTTTGCTGTTTTCTCCCATAACTACTACAACATGACATTCTTTTTCTCCCTTCCCCGGAAGAATACTGTTTCCTGCCAGCGGCTCTCCATTTACTGTGACAGATGCAACGCCCTTTTGAACATGTGCCGAATTATCCACAGTAATATGATATTTTACCCCGCGATAAATGCGCTCTGCCGTATATCCGCCCATCTCCTCCGGGATACACGGATCAATTCTCAGGCCGTCCAGCGTAGGACAAATTCCAAGAATGTACTGACTGATACAGGTAAATGTCCATGCAGCTGTTCCCGTCAGCCAGCTGTTTTTCCCTTCCCCAAAGCCGGGAGCATCTCTGCCCGCTATCATCTGGCAGTATACGTACGGCTCCGTGCGGTGAATCTCACTGATATCCTCAAGATAAACCGGACACGTCTTTTTAAATACCTCGAAAGCACGGTTTCCGTTCCCCAATTCTGCCTCCGCGCAGGCGATCCACGGATTATTGTGGCAGAAAATTGCCCCGTTCTCCTTATATCCGGGCGGATAAGAGGTGATTTCACCAAGCTTTGCATGGTATTTTGTGTAAGCCGGCTGCAGCAGGACAATTCCGTATTTGGTATCAAGCATTTCTCTGACGCTGGCCAGTGCTGTTTCCGCCTTGCCGTCATCCTTTCCGATTCCTGCCATTACACACATACCCTGCGGCTCAATATAAATCTTTCCTTCCTCGTTGATATGACTTCCCACCGGATTCGAAAATGCATCAAAGGCACGGATAAACCATTTTCCATCCCATCCCGCGCTCTCCGCAGCATATCTCATTTTCTCCACTTCCGCTTCCGCCAAAGCCGCTTCTTCCGTAAGCCCGAGTCTCCGGCACAGTTCTGCATATTCCTTTCCGTATTTTACAAACATCCCCGCAATAAACACCGATTCCGCCACAGGTCCGTCATCCGGTCCAAATGTCTGGAAGCTCTCTCCCGGCTCTTCCGAAAAGCAGTTCAGATTCAGGCAGTCATTCCAGTCTGCCCTGCCGATCAGCGGCAAACCATGCGGTCCTTTGTGATGAACCGTATACTGAAAGCACCTTCGCAGATGCTCCATAAGCGGTTCTCCCTTTGTAAAATCGCTGTTCCACGCACACACTTCATCCAGTATGGAAAAATCACCGGTTTCCCGAAGATACGCGCAAACAGCCGCTATCAGCCACAGAGGGTCATCATTAAAACCGCCTCCTATATCCGCATTTCCTTTTTTGGTGAGAGGCTGATACTGATGATAGGCGCTGCCGTCTTCCATCTGCGTGTTGGCAATATCCAGGATTCTTTCCCTTGCACGCTCCGGGATCAGGTGGACAAATCCGAGGATATCCTGGCAGGAATCCCTAAATCCCATCCCTCGTCCCAGTCCACTCTCAAAGTAGCTGGCGCTGCGGCTCAGATTAAAGGTAACCATGCACTGATACTGGTTCCATATATTAACTACCCGATTCAGTTTTTCATCCTTTGTCTCTACGGCAAACGCAGATAAGAGTTCTGACCAGTACTCCTTCAGCTCTTCAAAAGCCGCGTCGACCTGTCGGTCCGTCTGATATTTTCCCAGAAGAGCAAGGGCCGGCTTTTTATTGATAATATCAGGCGCCTCAAATTTCTGGTCTGCCGGATTTTCGCAGTATCCAAGCAAAAAGATACAGGATGCCGTCTCTTCCGGTTTCAGCACAAGCTTTAGATGATGTGCTCCCACCGGCTGCCATCCGTGGACAATACTGTTGCTGCACTTGCCCGAAAGAACGGCGCGGGGATTGGAAAATCCATTATAAAGTCCGATGAAAGCATCTCTGGATGTGTCAAACCCCTCTGTTTTCCGGTTAACGGAATAGACTGCATAATGATTTCTTCGTTCCCTGTATTCTGTTTTGTGGTAGATGGTACTTCCCACCACCTCCACTTCTCCCGTAGAATAATTGCGCTGGAAATTGGATGAATCATCCTGCGCATTCCAAAGACAAAATTCCACAAAGCCAAACAGGTCGATCTCTTTTGTGCAGTTTCCCGTATTTTTCAATATAATACGGTTAATCTCGCAGGCATCGTTTACCGGCACAAAAGCTTCCAGTGTTGCCTCAAGTTGATTTTTAATGCTGCGGATAATGGTATATCCCAATCCATGCCGGCAGGAATAAAAATCAAGCTCTGTCTGGGTCGGCTGCCAACCCGGATTCCATACCGTGTCCTGATCCTTAATATAGTAATAGCGCCCGCCCTGATCCAGCGGGCAGTTATTATAGCGGTAGCGGGTCAGCCGAAGCAGTTTTGCATCCTTATAGAAGGAATATCCGCCTGCCGTATTGGAAATCAGACTAAAAAAATCTTTGCTCCCAAGATAGTTAATCCACGGAAGCGGTGTTCTTGGTTCTGTAATCACATACTCTTTTGCCGAATCATCAAAATAACCGAATTTCATATATGTTTCTCCCTCCAGATGTCTTAATTGCGGGCAGGCACAAGCTCTATCGTAATCTTATGAATGCCCTCTCTCATGCATTTCACTGTTTGTGCCGGTATAACCGCCTGCACCCCGCCAAAAATCTGCAATTGCAAGCCTTCGCATTCTGCCCGGCCAATTTCATACTCGCCAAATTCCAGTTTCTCTGCATTAGAAATGACAACCTCGAACGCTTTACCTGCAAAACAGCACCAGATCTTTGCAATGCCGTTTTCATCAAACTGCTCCTTTACCAACCCCGGACGAATCGCAAGATCGCCCGCCACACCGCGGACACCAAACATTTCCGTAATAACCGTCATCATATACCAGCTCGCGGCACCCGTCAGATAATGGTACATTCCACGGCCTTCACCGTTAAAGTACTCAGGAATTCCCGGATATATTTTGCTTGTTTCAAAATCAAGCGCCGTATTGGCCAGGGTTTTCAGCGCTTTAAAGCCTTCTCTGACAAATCCCCTTTTATAAAGGGCGTTTGCATACATGACAGTCATATGGGAAAATACCGCCCCATTTTCCTTTTCTCCATAGGCGAAGCCAAACATTCTCCCCAGATCAAATTTAAGCTCTTTAAAGTCTGTATTCAGACGGTAGCCGCCGATCGATTCATCATACAGATAATGGTCCGCGCTTCTGCATATCTGACTTACCTGCTGGTCTGTCGCCGTGCGGCTCATTATGGCAAATACCTGCCCCGTCAGCATCATACGGACGTTATGATCTGAAATTCCCTCCACCGGATTCTGGTGATTGTCATAATAGCTGTTAAACCAGCCCTCACCCTTTTCTCCCGCAATCCATTCCGTATTGCGGATATGCTTCATCATCCACTCTGCCTTTTGCTCCAGATTTTCAATCAGATTATCGACAGGCATATGTATGGTCTTTCCGCTTATCTCGTGTCTGCATAAATCCATATACTTCTTCAGGATTTTCTGTTTTTCCTCTACACTCCCGTAAACTCTCACGTCAGCGTCCAGCAAAGTGCTGATCTCTTCCAGGATTTCTACTTTTGTATAGCCCAGTCTGTCTCTTATAAGACGCAGGCAGTCAGCGAGCTGCGTCAGATTGCCCGCGTAGGCACAGGTAAATGCAACACTTTCTCCATTTTCCTCTGCCATATCCAGCGCATCATTCCAGTCTGCTCCCCGGAGACGGATTTCATTGTGTACTCCGACTTCGTAAAAAGCACTCAGATGCTCAATCAGAAGATGTTCCAGAATCGTTCCCTCGTATACCTCTCCTCCGGAGGTCTTCTGCCGCATACCATATTCTTCATTCCACTGCCGATCTGTGCCTGTTCCGCGCGCAGACTGCAAATCTTTAAAATACGATGCCTTCTCCAATAAAATTTCAAGGTCGCCGGTCTGGTCAATGTAAAGCTTTGTGGTCATAAACGGCCAGACACCGTGATCCATCCAGACACGGCTGATGCCATTTCTGTCTGCAATGAATTCTCCCTGCTTATGACCGATAATAGTTGCATTCGTCCCATCAATCCGGACGCCGCCGAAATTATCGAGAATCATCCGGCGCACATCCCCCGGGTCCATCAGGAGAAGCGAAAGGCAATCCTGCCACAGATCACGCCAGCCTCTGCCGCCTCTCCCATAATCATGATGCGGCAGGAAGGAACAGCCATAGAGCCTTCTTAAAAACGGCTGAAAGCTTACCCACCGCATAAAAGAATCAAATTCCCGGTTTCCCGTGTAGTACCTGACATTTACTTTCTTCTGCCAATACTCCCTGACAGTTTCCAAAGCCTGAACCACCGCGTCGCCGGAATGATATTTACAGGTAATTCTATCTGCCTCCGTTTCATTCTCTGTGATTCCCATAAGAATACTATACTCTGCCGTATCATCAGGTCCTAACTCTGCAGTTTTAAAGCGTATACCGCCCATCGCTTCTTTGCCGTCAATCTTTATATCACAGGGCATCCCCGGTCTCTTCTCATATACGGCTTTCGGATGGGTAAAAGTGCCGCCTTCTCCGATAAAGGAATCTACTGTGGGATAAAAAGAAACCGGACTTTCCCCATTTCCCTGCACGCCCATTACAAAATATATCAGGTCATTTTTCCGGTGTCCTCTTTCATCAAAAGACATTGTGGGCTTTACCGTCACACCGTATTCTTTTGTCCGGATTCTGTGCAGCATGGAAGTAACATTTCTGTGATCTCTGATATTATCTGCGCTTCTTCCATATATGGGTATTGCGGCAATCGGGGTAACCCTTTGTCTTTTCCCGGATGTATTGCGTATTCTCACATGCATAATTTCTACATTTTCATCCACCGGGACAAAGGATGTAATCTCTGCCTGAAGCTGATACTTTGCAGAAGTCCTTTTCATCCTGTGCCACATAAATCCTGCCGTCAGTTCACTTGCATCCTGCTCTCCGGTAAATTTTTTGCTCTCTTCCTCCGCTGACGCTCCTGTCGCAGACCAGCATCCGGCTCCCTCTGCCACACACCAGAAATTACGTGTTGACCGGTTATTATGCAGATTTTCTGAACTTACCGGTTCCAGTAAGAATGACTCCTGAGAAATTTTACTGTCGCCGCCCAAATTAGGGGTCAGCGAACTTTTTAAGCCCTTTTCCCCTGCAACCGGAAAATAAAGATAGCTATAGTTTTCCGGATTTTCCATAAAAAACGTGCCATCATTATCCACAAAAGATACATTTCCCATCCGACTTTCCTCCTTCAAAATAAAAAGCTACAGTGCAAAGCACTGTAGCTTAAATTTTACTTGAATCACAAGTAAAGGAAAATCATATTCATTCTAAAAATATCATATTCATGACATAATCTGTAAGCCTACTCTTCTGTTACGGCATCAGACTCTTCATCTGCATCGGCATCCGGTTCCTCTTCCGGTTCGCCGCACTCCTCCACGCGAATTTTCTTCAGCATCTGGCGCACAATAACTTCGATATGCTTATCGTTGATTTCCACACCCTGCAGGCGGTATACACGCTGTACCTCGTGCAGCATGTAATCCTGTACGGCGCGCACACCCTTAATCTTCAGGATATCGTGCGGGTTGACGCTTCCTTCGGTCAGCACGTCGCCTGCCTCCAGAACAGCGCCTCCTGCACCTTGATGCGGGAACACCATACGGAATCAGATATTAGCGGCGACCTTCAGATTCTGCGGATACTTACCGGGCTTATCGCACAAAAACGACGCCGCATTTTAAACGGCGTCACAACTCTGATATTTGATTGTTACATTATAAGGCTCCGGTGCCTCCTGATCCAACATTTCATAAGCAGGCCGGAGGATCAGATCAAGCCTTGCTGCGATATAACTCTTATAAAATTGCCTCTGCAAATCCGTCAGATACGGGACTTCGTCAATAAATGCTCCGATCTGTTCCATGTCCACTCTCTCATAAATGCGTTTAACAGCCTGACTGCAATCCTCGTCCTCTGCCTGGAGCAGGAAGTCATAATAATTGATTTTTCTTCCCCTCTGCTTGAGTGCGGAGGTGGGAAAACGGAAGATCCTCATATCCCGCTCTGCAGGATCAGTCAATACCTTACGCATCACTTCCTCATTTGCCTGGGGCAGCAGACAGCTTCCGCAGTCAAAGACCGGAGCTATACTACTCTTTTTCTCTGCCGGGTCATAAAGGAATCCCCAATTTCCATTATGGCGGTCAAAATTGCCAAGCAGTGCATCTGCCGCAAACATATCCCAAAAATGATCCTTTAGTCGGACAGGATCAACGAATTGCTGCTTGTCGATGGTTTCCAGAACATCCTCCAGTTCTGTCCCACTTCCATTGGAGTCAGAATCGAGAATGGTATTCTTAATTGAACAGAAATCAAAAAGCTGCTTTCCTTCTGCCGTAAAGTCCAGGCAGGCACACACCACCTTCGTCTTTCCGGCGATGGTAAATGTGCCCAGCATCGTTTTCTGGGCCTCTATACCGAGAAGATTAAAAATACTGCTGGCAATGTGTTCGCTGAAGCAACTGTTTGTATAGGATAACTCTGTAGGCTTTCCTTCTCCAGAAGGAGGGAATTTCAGCATATACTGCTCTCCCTCAAATTCCACTGCGATCTTTTTGCCATTTGCTCCGTTATAAGCACGCCCAGGCAGCCGCCTGCAATTTGTGAAATCAATGGTTTTATTCATATCTTCGTTCCCTCCACAAATATTTCTGACGCAAATATTCTGCGTGTTCCGGCGTGATTACACCATCATTGATCTGCGCAATATTGATGCTGCCATACAGCTCTCCCCACAGACAGTCCAGGTAGGATACGCCTTTTTTCAGACCGTCCTTGTACGCATCCAGATCATGCTGCAGGTATTCCGGCAATCCCTGCTCATAGGTTTGTTCTCTTTCTGTCGCCCGGATTCCGTCCTCTGTCAGAAGCTCCATGGAAACGCCAAGCGCTCTTGCAATCTTATAGATGGTTTCCGCCGAACACTTTTCCAACCGGGTCTTGCCGCTGCAGATATCGCTCAGCGTTGCATGTGGAATGCCTGCCTCCACTGCAAGACGGTATTTTGTCATGTTTTGCTTTTTCAACAGTGTATCCAGGATCATCGTCCTCACTCCTCTCAATACCATTATATCGGCATACCGAAATAATAGCAAGAGGGAGCGGGCGATTTGCAGAAAAATTTTTGCATAGGATCAGTGCCTGGATACCCTCGCCACCGAACGTGCAGAAGAAAGAAAATTGACCTTTCATCATTATTGTAGTAACAAAAAAACAGCGCCGGATAACTTTAAACGTTATCCGGGCGCCGTTTTTCTTATCGTTTTTGTATAATGACGCTGAGCAAAAGCTACTCTTCCGGTTTCTCTTCCATTTCTTCTTCCGGTTCGCCGTCCTCGTCCTCAGCCTCTTCGAGACCGTCAATTTCTTCCAGATCCTCGTCCATGGTATCCTCTTCCAGATCCAGAAGCTCGTCATCATCTTCCTCTTCGGTCAGATCCAGCTCTTCTTCGTCCTGCTGGAATTCCGTATCAAGATGGACATTGCGGTAACGCTTCATGCCGGTACCTGCCGGGATCAGCTTACCGATGATAACATTTTCCTTCAGGCCGACAAGCGGATCGATCTTGCCCTTGATCGCCGCCTCCGTGAGTACCTTGGTGGTCTCCTGGAAGGACGCAGCTGACAGGAAGGAATTGGTGGCGAGGGCCGCCTTGGTGATGCCGAGCATAATCTCCTTACCCACTGCCGGCTCAAGACCTTCCTCCACTGCTTTTTCGTTTGCCTCCTCGAATTCAAGAATATCAACTGTTGTTCCCGGAAGAAGCTCGGTGCCGCCGCACTCCTCCACGCGGATTTTCTTCAGCATCTGGCGCACAATAACTTCGATATGCTTATCGTTGATTTCCACACCCTGCAGACGGTATACACGCTGTACCTCGTGCAGCATGTAATCCTGTACGGCGCGCACGCCCTTGATCTTTAAAATATCGTGCGGGTTGACGCTTCCTTCGGTCAGCACATCGCCCGCCTCCAGAACAGCGCCGTCCTGCACCTTGATGCGGGAACCATACGGGATCAGATAGGTCTTCGCCTCACCTGTCTCCTCATTTGTCACCACAATTTCACGTTTCTTCTTCGTATCGCGGATCTCCACCTTGCCGGCGATCTCCGTGATGATCGCAAGACCCTTCGGCTTTCTCGCCTCAAAAAGCTCCTCGACACGCGGAAGACCCTGTGTGATGTCGCCGCCGGCAACGCCGCCGGTATGGAAGGTACGCATCGTAAGCTGTGTACCCGGCTCACCGATGGACTGTGCCGCGATGATTCCTACGGCTTCTCCCACCTGCACCGCTTCGCCGGTCGCCATGTTCGCACCATAGCACTTTGCGCAGATGCCGACATGAGACTTACAGGTAAGAATGGTGCGGATCTTCACCTGCTCATACGGCTTGCCGTCCGGTGTCACGCCCTCATTGATGATACGCGCCGCGCGCTTCGGCGTAATCATATGATTTGCCTTTACGATCACTTCGCCGTTCTTGTCGCAGATCGTCTCACAGGAAACACGTCCTGTAATACGGTCCTGCAGACCCTCGATCTCTTCCTTGCCGTCCATGAATGCGCTCACATACATGCCCGGGATCTCGTCTTTACCCTCGCAGCAGTCCACCTCACGGATGATCAGCTCCTGGGAAACGTCAACAAGACGTCTCGTCAGATAACCGGAGTCCGCGGTACGCAGCGCCGTATCGGACAGACCCTTACGCGCGCCGTGCGCCGACATGAAGTATTCCAGTACGTCCAGACCTTCACGGAAGTTCGACTTAATCGGAAGCTCGATGGTGTGTCCGGTCGTATCCGCCATCAGACCGCGCATACCGGCAAGCTGTTTGATCTGCTTGTCAGAACCACGCGCACCGGAGTCCGCCATCATGTAAATATTGTTGTATTTGTCCAGACCATCCAGCAGCGCTTTTGTGAGGATATCGTCGGTCGTCTTCCAGGTTTCCACAACCTCTTTATAACGCTCCTCCTCTGTGATCAGACCACGCTTATAGTTGCGTGTAATCTTATCCACCGTATCCTGCGCCTTCGCGATCAGCTCCGGCTTCTCCGGCGGCACTGTCATATCGGAAATGGATACCGTCATAGCAGCCTTCGTCGAATATTTGTAGCCCATGGACTTGATATCATCCAGCGCTTCCGCCGTCTTTGTCGCTCCGTGAGTGTTGATGATCTTTTCCAGAATCTGTTTCAGTCCTTTTTTGCCGACGTGGAAATCCACCTCCAGCTTCAGCTCGTTCTCCGGAATACTGCGGTCTACAAAGCCCAGATCCTGCGGCAGGATCTCGTTGAAAATAAATCTTCCCAGCGTCGACTCAATCACGCCCGTCTTATCCGTGCCGTTCACATTCTTCGTCACACGGACCTTAATCTTGCTCTGCAGCGTGATAACGCCGTTTTCATAAGCAAGGATCGCCTCATTTACGCTCTTGAAGAACTTGCCCTCCCCCTTCGCGCCCGGTCTCTCCTGCGTGAGGTAGTAGATACCAAGGACCATATCCTGTGACGGCACCGCCACCGGACCGCCATCGGACGGCTTCAGCAGGTTATTCGGGGAAAGCAGAAGGAATCTGCACTCCGCCTGCGCTTCCACGGAAAGCGGCACATGGACAGCCATCTGGTCGCCGTCGAAGTCGGCGTTGAACGCCGTACAAACAAGCGGATGCAGCTTGATCGCCTTACCCTGTACCAGAATCGGCTCAAACGCCTGAATACCAAGTCTGTGCAATGTGGGGGCGCGGTTTAACATAACCGGATGCTCCTTGATAACCTTTTCGAGAACATCCCACACCTGCGGCTCCAGACGCTCTACCATCTTCTTCGCGTTTTTGATATTGTGCGACGTGCCGTTTGCCACCAGCTCCTTCATGACGAACGGCTTGAACAGCTCGATCGCCATCTCCTGAGGCAGACCGCACTGATAAATCTTCAGCTCCGGTCCTACTACGATAACGGAACGTCCGGAATAGTCGACACGTTTTCCGAGCAGGTTCTGACGGAAACGTCCGGATTTACCCTTCAGCATATCGGAAAGAGATTTAAGCGGACGGTTGCCCGGTCCGGTAACAGGGCGTCCGCGGCGTCCGTTGTCGATGAGGGCGTCCACAGACTCCTGCAGCATTCTCTTTTCGTTTCTTACAATGATATCCGGAGCGCCGAGCTCCAGCAGTCTTTTCAGACGGTTGTTGCGGTTGATGATGCGGCGGTACTGGTCATTTAAGTCAGACGTCGCAAAACGTCCGCCGTCGAGCTGTACCATCGGGCGGATATCCGGCGGGATGACCGGGATAACCGTGAGGATCATCCACTCCGGGCGGTTGCCGGACTCCCGGAACGCCTCCATAACCTCCAGACGCTTGATGATGCGGGCGCGCTTCTGTCCGGTAGAATCCTTCAGAGCCGCCTGCAGCTCCATTGCCTCTTTCTCCACATCGATCTCTTCCAGAAGCTCCTTGATCGCCTCCGCGCCCATGCCGACGCGGAAACCATCTCCATAGGTCTCTCTCGCTTCCTGGTATTCCTTCTCGGTGAGCACCTGCTTCTTCAGCAGATTGGTGTTTCCCGAATCCAGAACGATATAGTTTGCAAAATACAGCACCTTCTCCAGCGTGCGCGGGGAAAGGTCGAGCACCAGTCCCATGCGGGACGGAATGCCCTTGAAGTACCAGATATGGGATACCGGAGCCGCCAGCTCAATGTGTCCCATACGCTCTCTGCGGACGCTGGATTTTGTAACTTCCACACCGCAGCGGTCGCAGACTACGCCTTTATAGCGGATTTTTTTATACTTACCGCAGTGGCACTCCCAGTCCTTGCTCGGGCCAAAAATGCGTTCACAGAACAGACCGTCTTTCTCCGGCTTTAAGGTTCTGTAGTTAATGGTTTCCGGCTTTTTTACTTCGCCGTGGGACCATTCTCTGATTTTATCAGGAGATGCCAGTCCGATCTTGATCGCATCGAACGTCATCGGCTGATATACTTCATTGTTTGTTGTTTCCGGCATAAAACGGTTCCCTCCTTACTCGTTCTCGTCTACATAACTGTCGTCGAAATCTCCGTAGAACTCATCGTCGTCCGGCTCTTCCTCCACGTCTACCAGCTCGTCGCCGTCCAATTCCTGCTCACTGTAGCCGTAGTCTCCAAGCGGAGCGTCTTCTTCACGCCGATAGCCTCTGTCTCCTTCTATCACAGAACGGATGTCTGTTTCCCCGTATTCCACGGTTTCCTTTATCTCTACTTCCTTCTGGTTCTCGCCGAGCACACGCACGTCCAGACCGAGGGACTGCAGCTCCTTTAAAAGCACCTTGAAGGATTCCGGAATACCGGATTCCGGGATATTCTCGCCTTTGATGATCGCCTCATAGGTCTTTACACGTCCGATGATATCGTCGGATTTCACCGTCAGGATCTCCTGCAGCGTGTAGGACGCGCCGTACGCCTCAAGAGCCCATACCTCCATCTCACCGAAACGCTGTCCGCCGAACTGTGCTTTACCGCCCAGCGGCTGCTGCGTGATCAGAGAGTACGGACCAGTAGAACGCGCATGGATCTTATCGTCTACCAGATGATGCAGCTTCAGATAATGCATATGACCGATCGTAACCGGACTGTCAAAATACTCGCCGGTTCTTCCGTCGCGCAGTCTTACCTTACCATCACGGGAGATCGGAACACCCTTCCAGAGCTTGCGGTGATCTCTGTTTTCGTAGAGATAATCCAGTACCTCCGGCAGAAGCTCATCGCCGTGCTTCTCCTTAAATTCTTCCCATTCCAGATTGACATAATCATTTGCCAGATCCAGAGTGTCCATAATATCATTCTCGTTCGCACCGTCGAAAATCGGGGTGGAAACGTTAAAGCCAAGTGCCTTTGCAGCAAGGCTCAGGTGAATCTCAAGTACCTGTCCAATATTCATACGGGACGGCACGCCCAGCGGGTTCAGCACGATATCCAGCGGACGTCCGTTCGGAAGAAACGGCATATCCTCCACCGGAAGCACGCGGGAAACAACACCCTTGTTTCCGTGACGGCCTGCCATCTTGTCGCCGACGGAGATCTTTCTCTTCTGCGCAATATAGATGCGCACTGCCTGGTTTACACCCGGAGCCAGCTCATCGCCGGCTTCTCTCGTAAATACCTTCGCATCCACGACAATACCGTACTCGCCGTGCGGTACTTTCAGAGAAGTATCACGCACCTCGCGCGCCTTTTCGCCGAAGATCGCACGCAGCAGACGCTCCTCAGCCGTCAGCTCAGTCTCGCCCTTCGGCGTTACCTTACCGACCAGGATATCGCCCGCACGCACCTCTGCACCGACACGGATAATACCCCGCTCGTCGAGATCCTTCAGCGCATCGTCGCCGACGCCCGGAACGTCTCTGGTGATCTCCTCCGGACCAAGCTTTGTATCTCTTGCCTCCGCCTCATATTCTTCAATATGAACGGAAGTATAAACATCATCCATAACCAGACGCTCGCTTAAAAGTACGGCATCCTCGTAGTTGTAGCCCTCCCAGGTCATAAAACCGATCAGCGGGTTTTTGCCGAGCGCGATCTCTCCGTTTGAGGTGGACGGACCATCTGCGATAACCTGCCCTTCCTGCACACGGTTGCCCTTGAAGACGATCGGCTTCTGGTTGTAGCAGTTGCTCTGGTTGCTTCGCAGGAACTTGGTGAGATGGTACTCATCGCGCTTTCCGTCGTCCGTCTTAATGACGATTTCTTTGGAAGTAACGCGTTCTACCGTTCCGGCATGCTTTGCAACAACACACACACCGGAGTCCACCGCAGTCTTTGTCTCCATACCGGTACCAACTACCGGAGCCTCGGTCGTCAGAAGCGGCACGGCCTGACGCTGCATGTTCGATCCCATCAGCGCGCGGTTTGCGTCGTCATTCTGCAGGAACGGAATCAGCGCCGTAGCGACGGAGAACACCATCTTCGGAGATACGTCCATGTAGTCGAACATTGCACGGTCGTACTCCTGCGTCTCCTCACGGTAACGGCCGGATACGGTCTTGCGGACAAAATGCCCTTCTTCGTCCAGGGCCTCGTTCGCCTGCGCTACATGGTAATTATCCTCTTCATCCGCTGTCATGTATACAACCTCATCGGTAACACGCGGATTCTTCGGATCGGATTTATCGATCACACGGTACGGTGCTTCGATGAAGCCGTACTGGTTGATTCTTGCATAGGATGCCAGCGAGTTGATCAGACCGATATTCGGACCCTCAGGGGTCTCGATCGGGCACATTCTTCCGTAATGGGAGTAATGTACGTCACGCACCTCAAATCCGGCTCTGTCACGGGACAGACCGCCCGGACCGAGCGCGGACAGACGTCTCTTGTGCGTCAGCTCGCCCAGCGGGTTGTTCTGGTCCATGAACTGCGACAGCTGGGAGGAACCGAAGAACTCCTTCACCGCTGCCGTCACCGGTTTGATGTTGATCAGCGACTGCGGAGAGATTCCCTCAAGATCCTGCGTGGTCATACGCTCACGGACAACTCGCTCCAGTCTGGAAAGACCGATGCGGTACTGGTTCTGCAGAAGCTCGCCGACCGAACGGATACGACGGTTTCCGAGATGGTCGATATCGTCGTCAGTACCGATCCCATATTCCAGATGGATATTATAGTTAATGGAAGCAAGAATATCTTCCTTTGTAATATGCTTCGGGATCAGATCGTGGATATCGCGGCGGATCGCCTCTTTGATATCCTCGAGGTCACTATTTTCTTCCAGTATAGATTGCAGCGCCGGATAATATACTAATTCCGTAACGCCGACCTCCTGCGGATCAATGTCCACATAGCTTGTGAGATCCACCATCATACTGGAGAGCACCTTTACATTGCGCTCCTCCGTCTGGATCCACACAAACGGAACGGCTGCATTCTGGATCGTATCCGCCAGCTCGCGCGTCACCTTCGTGCCTGCCTCCACCAGAATTTCACCAGTGGACGGATCCATTACATCCTCCGCCAGCACATGCCCGGCAATGCGGTTGCGAAGCAGCAGCTTTTTGTTGAATTTGTAGCGTCCGACCTTTGCCAGATCGTATCTGCGCGGGTCGAAGAACATCGCCATGATAAGGCTCTCCGCGCTCTCCACGGCAAGCGGTTCGCCCGGACGGATCTTTTTATACAGCTCCAGCAGACCTTCCTGATAATTGGTCGACGTATCCTTGGCAAGCGTCGCCACGATCTTCGGCTCCTCGCCGAACAGCTCCAGGATCTCCGCATTGGTGCTGATGCCAAGCGCGCGCACCAATACAGTAATGGGAACCTTTCGCGTTCTGTCCACACGCACGTAGAAAATGTCATTGGAGTCTGTCTCGTATTCCAGCCATGCACCGCGGTTCGGAATCACTGTACAGGAAAACAGTCTTTTTCCGATCTTATCATGAGCGATTCCATAGTAGATACCTGGTGAACGAACGAGCTGGCTGACGATAACACGCTCTGCACCGTTGATGACAAAGGTGCCTGTCGCCGTCATCAAGGGCAGATCCCCCATAAAGATCTCATGCTCGTTAATCTCATCTGTCTCTTTGTTGTGAAGCCGTACCTTTACCTTCAGCGGCGCAGCGTAGGTTGCGTCTCTTTCCTTGCACTCTTCGATCGAATACTTCACGTCATCTTCACAAAGCTTGAAATCCACAAACTCCAGACTCAGCTTTTCACCGTAGTCGCGGATCGGCGAGATGTCATCGAAAACTTCCTTCAGCCCCTCGTCCAGAAACCACTGATAGGAGTCCTTCTGAACCTCGATGAGGTTCGGCATCTCCAATACCTCTTTCTGCCTGGAGTAGCTCATCCGGAAACTGTTGCCGTTTTTGATAGGACGTATCCTGTTTTTCTCCATTGACGTTTCACCCCTGTCTTTTTATATAAAAGCGTACACATTTTTCCCGGTTTTCTGCCAGAAATCACCAATTTAATTTTGGGCATAAATGCCCCTTGGGGTACACTCCTGCACAATAATGCAACCTATACTATAACACAAGCCAGAAAGGGTGTCAACAAAAAAATCCGGGAGATTTTAAAAAAAAATCCGGGAGATTTTAAAAAAAATCTGGGGATTTTAAAGCGCATAAAACGGCTGCATTTTTCTGCAGCCGCTCTTGCAAAGCACTTATATTATTTACAGATCCAGTTTCATATCGCCCGGTTTGATCCAGCCCCATTTGCGCATCGCTTCGGAAATAGCAAGCGTTACCAGCGCCGGAAGGATGATCTGGATCGCCAGAATCTTAATCAGAACGATTTCCGGCGCTTCCGTCGCCGTCATCACCTGCCAGGTCATGATCTGACCGACAAGACCGGCCGTTCCCATGCCGGAACCGGTTGCATTGCTCGTCATTTTCAGAAGCATTGTGCCGACCGGACCGAGAATCGCGCTCGATAAGATCGCCGGCAGCCAGATAATCGGCTTCCGTACAATGTTCGGCACCTGGAGCATGGAGGTACCAATGCCCTGCGCCAGCAGACCGCCTACTTTATTTTCGCGGTAGCTCGCCACGGCAAAGCCGACCATGTTGCAGCAGCAGCCGATGGTCGCCGCGCCTGCCGCCAGCCCGGAAAGGTTTAAGATAACGCCAAGCGCCGCCGAGCTGATTGGAAGCGTCAGGATCATGCCCATCAGAACAGATACCACAATGCCCATCAGAAACGGCTGCTGCTCGGTTCCCCAGTTGATCAGCGCGCCAAGGCTTGTCATGATCTGCGAGATGGTCGGTCCCACCAGCAGCCCGACCGCCGAGCCTGCTCCGATGCTGACAAGCGGCGTCACCAGAATGTCCACCTTTGTTTTTCCGGATACCAGATGCCCGGCCTCAATTGCTATGTACGCCCCGATAAAAGCGCCGAGCGGTTCGCCCGGACCCGAAAACTGCATCACGCCGTCCACAAGCACCTGCCCTGCCATCAGCTTTCCGGCAAATGCTCCTACCATTCCCGCCGTCGCCGCCGACAGGATTACCAGCGGGCTTTCCTTATATTTGCTCGCCACGCCAACACCGATGCCTGCGCCGGTAAGTGCCGCGGCAACCTTGCCGATCAGGAAAATCGTGTTTCCGATATCGCCGCCCACCAGCGTGCCGATCTGCTGAATGATCGTGCCGACGATCAGTGTCGCAAAAAGACCGTGTGCCATGCCGCTTAACCCATCAATGAACACACGGTTTAACCATTTTGTAAATACCTTCATAACTGCCTCCTCGTTGTATTGTCAAGTGTCTTGTCACCTGTATGTCACCTGGCAATCATACTACAACTCTCAGGCAAAATCAAGTAAATATCCTTTTTCTTTTAATCTTTTTTCCGCTTCGTCAAGAATCGCCTCATTTTCCGCCTCCAGTGTGTGAAAATGCGCGTCGTGCGTCAGCTCCTTCAGGGGCTTTGCCTCATTTGCAAAAATCTTCGTGATAAACTCATCCACGTCTCTGCGCGATGCGATCATCAGATCCGCAGTTATCTGCCCGTAGACATCATGCTCCACCACCACATCCAGCACGCGCGCTCCCGCGTCCACCATCGTATACAGCTCATCCCGCATCTGCGCGTCCGTATGCTTTACCGCCACGATCCGCTTGCATTTGCTTTTATGCTGCTGTCCGTAAATCAGATAGCCCTTGTTGGTGGATAAAATATTTTTGTCCGTTGCGCGCAGAAGCGCGATATCCTGCACGATCACCTGGCGGCTGACTCCGAACTGTTTCGCCAGTGAAGCACCGGAGACGGGTTCGATCCCCGTCTCCAGAAGCTTTATGATTTCTTTTCGTCTCTGTTCTCCGTCCATAATAAGCTAAATCCTTACCGCCGTCTCCAAAGCCACCTGCATCATATTGGTGAAGCCGTTCTGACGAGCCTCTGCATCCAGCTCCTCGCCGTTTACGATAGAATCAGAAACCGTGAAGATGCCGAGCGCTTTCACCCCCGCGCGCGCCGCGTTGCAGTACAGTGCAAAGCTCTCCATTTCGATGGAAAGGACGCCCATCTTTGCCCATTGCTTCCACTCCGGTGTCTCCGTGTAGAAATTATCCGAGGAAAGAATGTTGCCGACACGGTACGGATAGCCGAACTCCGCCGCCGCTTCCTGCGCTGTTTTTAAAAGCTCGTAATCCGCAATCGCGCACATGGTTCCCGGAAGCTGGTACTGATGCGCATAGTTGCTGTCCGTACATGCGCCCTGCGCCATGATGATCTCGCCAAGCTGAATGTCCTTTCCGATAGAGCCGCAGGAACCTACACGGATCAGGTTCTTCACCCCGTAAAAATGGATCAGCTCGTGGCTGTAGATGCCGATGGAGGCGCAGCCCATGCCTGTGCCCATCACAGACACCTTCTTTCCCTTATAGGTTCCTGTGTATCCAAACATATTTCGCACACTGTTAAACTGTACGATGTCCTCCAGGAACGTCTCCGCGATCACTTTCGCGCGCAGCGGATCGCCCGGAAGCAGGATCGTCTCGGCGATATCGCCCGGATTTGCAGCATTATGTGGTGTAGCCATTTTCAAATTCCCCCTTTTTCTTGTCTTATGATTACAGTTTAGCATAAAAAAAGAGCCGATGCAATGCACCGGCCCTTATCTTTTTTATACCTGTTTCTCTTATTTCAGAGTAACCTTTGCGCCTTCTGCTTCGAGCTTTGTCTTCAGCTCTTCTGCTTCTGCCTTGGAAGCTGCTTCCTTTACAACCTTCGGAGCGCCGTCTACAACTTCTTTTGCTTCCTTCAGACCAAGACCTGTTGCTTCACGAACAACCTTGATAACCTTAACCTTGTTCGGGCCAACCTCTGTCAGCTCTACGTCGAATTCTGTCTTTTCTTCCTCAGCTTCTGCCGGGCCTGCTGCTGCTACAACAACGCCTGCTGCTGCAGATACGCCAAACTCTTCCTCACAAGCTTTTACCAGTTCGTTCAGCTCTAATACGCTTAACTCTTTAATTGCCTCAATAAATTCAGCAGTTGTTAATTTTGCCATTTTTATTTTCCTCCATTTTTTATTTTAAATTGGTTTTACAGATAAGCCTCTCCGGACTTATGCTTCTGCTTCTTTTTCTGCAATCTGCTTAATAACACGAGCAAAGTTTGCAATCGGCGACTGCATACTGCCAAGCAGTCTTCCAAGCAGTACTTCTCTTGACGGAACGTCTGCCAGCGCCTGGATGCCCTTCTCGTCATAGTATCCGCCCTCAACAACACCTGCGATCAGCTTCAGAGACGGAACGGTCTTTGCATATTTTGCAACGATCCTGATCGGAGCGGTTGCGTCTGTCTTACAGATAGCAACAGCATTTGGTCCTTCCAGATGATTGGTAAGCGGTTCGCAATCTGTGCCCTTGAACGCAAAATTCATCATTGTGTTCTTGTACACTTTGTAAACAACGCCAGCTTCTCTCATCTCTTTACGAAGAGCGGTGTCCTGCTCTACATTGATTCCGCTGTAAGTAACCAGAACCACTGACTGCGCATCTTTGATGTGTTCACTGATCTCGGCTACGATCGGCTTCTTCTGTTCCACTTTTGCCATGAATGGTGCACCTCCTTATTCGTTTGTGTACCGCCAAAAAACCTCCCTGCATGACAGAGAGGTTCATAAATCATTTCTATCGAAATTCTTTACTCCTCGGCAGGCGTTTTAACCCTTATGCCTCACGGCACCTGCTGTCTTCGGCAGTCTTAGAGAGAATATCATAGATTTCCGGAAAAGTCAAGCACTTTTAAATATACATTACATACATCACTTTTAAATATACATTACATACACTTTTAAATATACATTACATACACACACAGAGAATGTCACAGAGGACTCAGTTTCTTCTGTATCCCGCCTCGTCCCGATATTCCGGATGTTCTTTAGCATACGGCTCTTTGTCCCCGCAGATGGCGTAGTCGCATTTGAAGCCGTTTGCACAGGTCGTCTTGCGCACCAGCCTTGCGTGGATCAGTTCCATGGCCGCATAATCCGGGTTGCAGAGTGCAGGCATGACCTCCAGCAGGCCGTGCTGTTTAGCGAACTCTGCCACAGGGCAGGAGGTAAATTCATAATAGATGGGTCTGTTCCCATCGTAAGGAGCAACGGACATCTGATAGTCGCCCCACTGGTCACACTTGCATTTTGAGCTTGCAAAAGCCTTATACATCAGCTTTTTAAACAGCGGCTTATTACAGTCCACGAACCTGGAGAGGATACGGAACGATGGTAAAAACAGTTCACCCTCCATCTTTTCTATTTCAGCAAGACTTGTCACATCTTTGCAGATCGTATAGTAGGCCATCAGCGCAATGCAGTCATAGGTACCGCCCACACCGTTATGAAAGTTTTTCCTGCCGCCGAGATCGGTACGCCAGTCGGAAAGGAAACTCACATATTGCCGCTGCACCTGTTCCCAGACAGATTCCCGCGCCTCTTCCGGATAGTGCAGGGCAATTTGGGATTGTATTTGCTTTTTACACGGTTTGGAATAGAGCACATGGCAAGTGCGGTCAAATTTCAATTCGTTGTCTTTCATAGCTTCTCCTTTTCCAGTGACCTCTGGTGCGCCGCCTATGAAAACTGTTCCGGATACTCTCCCGCCAGCGTACCCCGGCAATGGCAGCCGCAATTATGGGATTGCCGACAATGGTAATTCCCCGCTTCACAACCAAAGTAACGTTTACGCCTCTTTTCGCATACTCCCGGAAATCGCAGTTCAACCGCTCCATCAGCTCCACAGCACAGAGGTTCCAAAACAGATTGGGAGTTTCTACCAAATCAAGATCATGAGCAGCGAGCTGAACGCTCCTCCCGCCGCGAAAACCGGAATCATTGGGATGCACACCTTCACATGGAACCATTTCTGATGGTATTCCTTTTCCATGTGCTCTGTGCCGGGGAGACGGATCCGCTTCATATTGGCAAACAGCACCCAGTCCAGAAAAAAGGTGTCCCAGGCGAACAGGCAAAGGATATACACATAGGATAGCAGCAGCCCCTCCACAAAGTTTTTCGCTCCTGCCAGATGCAGCATCCACGCAAAGAGAAACATAAATGCGATCAGAGCGACAAGCTTCTTGATCTTCATCGCCCAGGTAAGCTTTTTCTTTGTCACTTCTTTATGCTGCGTCCGGTAATATACCTCCTGGATCTCCGGCGGATAGTCGCTGATAAAGGTCAGCGGACTAATACAGAGCAATCCAAACACGAAAAACCCGAACACCAGAAGCATTATGATAATTTCAATAAAAATAATGGCAGGATTCATGGGTAACCTTCCTTCTTTACTTTGAGCAGATTTCTCTGCACTTATATAGCAAAAATATGCCAGAGGTTAGTTGTAACTAATCCAAAATTATTATAGCACCAAAATTTAGCAATATCAATTTCTTTTTAAGTTTTGCGTGAAAATCAAACAAGACCGCTATCGCACCTGATAACGGTCTTGCTATTTTCCATATTTTATTTTTTCATCGTCGTCTATATTGTATTTAACCGAAGCTTTTTTCATCCTGCTATCTATGTATGATCGTTTTACGTGGCTGCCTTTATTTCTTTCACTTTTTATTTACCAGCGGCTGTTCTTCTTCCGATTTTTTCTGTTTTCTGATATTGTATAATCTTCTGCTTTATCTATCTTCTGTTTCAAACGCTGATAAATTTTTTCGGTTTCCGAATCTGTATTCAATATGAAAAACAGGTGCTTTATGATCTGTAATCCGTTTTTGTTCTTCGGTCAAGCTCGATATATTCGATTCTAATCGGTTCAGATATAAAGGTCGTTTCCGCAGGATACATCTGCTTTGCCACTATCATATTGAATATTAAATGAGACTGCTGTGTCCATTGGACTGACCTCCTTTCGCTTATTTAACAACTTTCAAATATTTTATTAAGCTTTCTCGTCACTTAACAGGTATTTGTTGTTGTTGAAGTTATAATACCACAGCCTCTTCTATTTGTCAACACTATTTTTGAATATTTTCGAAATAAATTTTTATTAGCTATTAAATTGTATAAATTTCTGTTAATTATTTTAATTTTTGTGTTTTAATCAACAATTAAAAAAGAGGCTGCCGCAGCAGCCCCCTTTTCATCATGATTCTCTTATTATTTTATTTGCGATAGCTATCTCTGCTCAGTACCAGATGCTTCGGAACACCGTTTACCATCAGCGGAGTAAGCTCGCCGAGGATCAGCGGACGCGCATACTCAACGTAGCCTTCCAGAACGTCGGTGCCGTCCTCAGAAATCCACTCATCCGGAACCGGACGCTCTACGTTTGCGATCTGATGGATGTCGTAGATGCCGTATCCTACCTGGTACGGGCTTCTCTCTTTCACATCAATGGTGATCATCATACCTGTCTGACCTTCGTCAGCCGCCTTGCATGCCAGATAACCAACGTTGAATGCCTCGTTGATATCGTTCAGGGAAGCAACGTGTGTTGCCGCTCTCTGCAGAGTGGAGAATTCAATCGCACGGGTCTTCAGACCGGTATCTGCCGCAACCTTGTTTGCCAGTGTTACCGCACAGCCGGAAAGCTGCTTGTGTCCGAATGCGTCTACAAAATCAGAGCCGCCGCCCAGCTCGCATACGAAACGTCCGTCAGCCAGCTTCACGCCCTCAGAAACAGCTACCACTACAGAGCTCTTCTTCACGGAGAGATCCTTGATTCTTGCAAGGAAATCGTCGTAGTCAAAGGTTCTTTCCGGCAGGTAGATCATATCCGGACCTTCGCAGTCCTCGTCTCTGGACAGCGCTGCCGCTGCTGTCAGCCAGCCTGCATGACGTCCCATGATCTCGCAGATCAGAACGGTCGGTTTTTCGATACCAAAGCTTGCGTTGTCGCGGATAACTTCCTTCAGAGAAGTTGCGATATATTTTGCTGCGGAGCCGTAGCCCGGGCAGTGATCCGTGATCGGAAGGTCGTTGTCGATGGTCTTCGGAACGCCCATGAATCTCTGTGTTTTGCCCTTCAGAGCTGCGTAATCAGACAGCATTTTGATGGTGTCCATAGAATCGTTTCCGCCAATGTAGAACAGGCACTCGATGTCATATTTTTCCAGGATCGCAAAAATCTTGTCATAGACTTCCTCGTTGCCCTCGATCTTCGGCAGCTTGTAACGGCAGGAGCCAAGGAATGCGGACGGCGTTCTCTTTAACAGCTCGATGTCCTTGTCCTCTTTAATGTACTCGCCCATGTCTACCAGATCTTCATTGAGGAAGCCCTGGATGCCGTGATGCATACCGTAAATCTTCTTTACGCCAAGCTCTCTTGCTTTGCTGACAACACCAGCGAGACTGGAGTTAATGACCGCTGTCGGTCCGCCGGACTGTCCTACTACAATATTACCTTTCATGAATGTTTCCTCCTAAAATGTTTTTATATTGAGCGCGCAGGCTGCTTAGGGCAGACTGGCGCACGCTACCATAAATTTTTCATCATTAAAACGTAAATTTATCCGCGAAGTATGCTTCCAGCTCGTCGATCTTCACGCGAACCTGCTCCATGGTGTCGCGGTCGCGGACGGTAACTGCCCCGTCTGTCTCGGATTCGAAATCGTAGGTCACGCAGAACGGCGTGCCGATTTCATCCTGGCGGCGGTAACGCTTTCCGATGTTTCCGCGGTCGTCAAACTCGCAGTTGTATTTCTTCGAGAGCTGCGCAAAAATCTTCTCCGCGCCCTCATTGAGCTTCTTGGAGAGCGGCAGCACGCCGATCTTCACCGGAGCGAGCACCGGATGGAAATGCAGCACGGTGCGCATATCCGGCTTTTCCTCCGTTCCGATGTTTTCCTCGTCATATGCGCTGCAAAGGAACGCAAGCACCATACGGTCCGCGCCCAGCGACGGCTCGATAACGTACGGCACATATTTCCAGTTTTTCTGATCGTCAAAGTACGTAAGATCCTGTCCGGATACATTCTGGTGCTGGGTAAGGTCGTAATCCGTGCGGTCTGCAATGCCCCAGAGCTCGCCCCAGCCGAACGGGAACAGGAATTCCACGTCGGTGGTCGCCTTGCTGTAGAAGCTCAGCTCCTCCTTCTCGTGATCACGGTAACGCACCTCGTCATCCTTCAGGCCGAGGTTGTGCAGCCAGTCGAGGCAGAACTGCTTCCAGTACGCAAACCACTCCAGGTCGGTATCCGGCTCGCAGAAAAACTCCAGCTCCATCTGCTCAAACTCTCTGGTACGGAAGGTAAAATTGCCCGGCGTGATCTCGTTGCGGAAGGATTTTCCGATCTGACCGATGCCGAACGGGATCTTCTTGCGGGAGGTACGCTGCACGTTCTTGAAGTTTACAAAAATACCCTGCGCCGTCTCCGGTCTTAAATAAACCGTATTTTTCGCATCCTCCGTTACGCCCTGGAAGGTCTTGAACATCAGATTAAACTGACGGATATCGGTAAAATTGTGCTTTCCGCAGGTCGGGCACGGAACATTGTGCTCATCAATGAAATTCTTCATCTGCTCCTGCGTCCAGGCATCCACGCTGCCCTCCAGCGCAATGCCTTTCTCTGCACAGAAATCTTCTATGATCTTATCAGCACGGAAACGCTCGTGGCACTCCTTGCAGTCCATCAGCGGATCAGAAAAACCGCCGAGATGTCCGGAAGCCACCCAGGTCTGCGGGTTCATCAGGATCGCGCAGTCCACACCGACATTGTACGGATTTTCCTGGATGAATTTCTGCCACCATGCGCGCTTTACGTTATTTTTCAGCTCCACGCCAAGGTTGCCGTAATCCCAGGTGTTCGCCAGACCGCCGTAGATCTCGCTGCCCGGATAGACAAAGCCTCTTGACTTTGCAAGCGCTACGATTTTTTCCATTGTCTTTTCCATAAATCATTCTCCTCATTCATATAAAATGTACGCCGTTTCGTTTTCCTCAATGACCGCCGTGGATTTGTCCGTCACCTTTACATTTTCACTGACGTATCTGATCGTCCCCGGCACCTCGACCAGCATTGCCTGCCGCAGCGCGACCGTCTGATAATTTTGGCCGGTCATGATAGCGGACCCCCACACCAGCGCCTCCTGCGCCTTCACTCCGTCGGTCACCTCCGCAAACTTTCCCTCAAAGGCATAGCCGGCCTGCACTGCTCCCTGGATGTCTCCGGCGTAAAAATCCAGATGATTGAATTCTGCGTAGTCCTTTGTGCTCGCGTATGTCATGCGAAGCTGCGCAATGCCTTCCTTTACACTGAGACTCTGTTTCTTTACCGCCTTCGTTCCGACAGCTTCGTTGTAGCTTTTGATCTCAGCGCCAAGCTCCTCCTCCATCTCCCCTTTGTCGTAGTAGCTCTGGCTGAAATCCTCGCGGACATACTCTGTAACGGCGCCCTTTTTGTCTATAGAAATGCCGCTGACTGCCGGTGAAAAGCTGCTGCAGCCCGTCAGGAACAGCCCCAGACACAGCACAAGACCTGTAACGCACCCCTTTTTCATTCATTTATCCTCCCAAAGTCATTCATAAATGATTATACTAACATTATCCCTCATTTTCAACTCTAAATCTGCAAACTTTCCAAAATCTCCAGCGTTTTGAATTTCCTGTCAACGTATGTTTTCCGAAAACGCTCCTGGATGCGCGAAAATTCATCGAGGACCCCGTCGGAAACCGTGAAGGTATACAGTTTTTCCACCGGCGTCGCGACGACATACTGCATCGTAAATATGGTGGATTCCAGCAGTTTTTCCGCGCGCGCCTCGCGCATACAGTCTGCGCAGACCACACCGTTTCCCGCATGACTGTATCCCGTCAGATGCTCCGTGCTCCCGCAGACCGTGCAGCAGAAAACCTCCGGGTATTCGCCGTTTATCACCATCGCCTTCAGCTCAAAGACGTACCGCACCAGCTTTTTCGGAAGATGCGGATTTTCCAGTGCGCGCAGGGAAGCGTACAGAAGCTTTAAAAGCTCCTTCTCATCATTGTTTTCCCGCGCATAATAATCCGCAAACTCCAGGAAATACATCCCGTAGTACGCCCCCTCGAAATCCATGGAAAGCTTCTCAAAATAATTACTGATCTGCGCCTGGTAGATGTTGTAGGAGCTGCGCCCCTCGTAGCACTCGAAAGTCCCGAAGGAAAACGGCTTTGCCGCCGCAAGCAGCGGGCTGTTCTGCCGCCGCGCCCCCTTGGCAAATCCGCTGATCTTTCCGCGCTCCTTCGTCAGAAGCACGATCCGCTTGTCATATTCCCCGATGGGAACGGCGGAGAGCACCATCCCTGTCAGTTCCAGTTTCTCACTCATCTTACGCCCGCTTTCAGATTTCCTTTTTATCGTAGCCGAAATTCTTGATCAGAAAATCGCTGTCCCGCCAGTCCTTTTTCACCTTCACCCAGAGCTTCAGGTTTACCTTCGTCTCCAGCATATTCTCAATGTCCACGCGGGCGGCGGAACCGATTTTTTTCAGCATTGCCCCGCCCTTTCCGATAATGATGCCCTTGTGTGAATCGCGCTCGCAGATGATCGTCGCGTCAATGTCAAACAGACCGCCATCCCCGCGCTCCGTCATGCGGTCGATCGCCACCGCAATGCCGTGTGGAATCTCCTCGTCTAGGCAGCGCAGCGCTTTCTCGCGTATCATTTCCGCGACGATCTGGCGCTGCGGCTGGTCAGTGATCGTGTCCTCGTCGTAAAACATCGGTCCATAGGGCAGGTACCGGAAGATCGCGTTGATAACCTCGTCCAGATTCTGTGCGCGCAGCGCGGACACCGCGATGATATCCGCAAAGTCATAGATTTTCCGGTAGGCGTCGATAAACTTCGCCACCTCTGTTTTCTGTACCGTATCTATTTTATTAATGATCAGCACCACCGGCGTCTTCGTCTTTTTAAGCTGCTGCACAATATGCTGCTCGCCCGCGCCGATAAAGGTAGACGGCTCCACCAGCCAGAGGATCACATCGACCTCGCTTAATGTGCGCTCAGCAACGTTCACCATATACTCGCCGAGCTTGTTTTTTGCCTTGTGGATGCCCGGCGTATCCAGAAACACGATCTGTCCCCGCTCGCAGGTGTAGACCGTCTGGATGCGGTTTCTCGTCGTCTGCGGCTTGCGCGAGGTGATCGCGATCTTCTGCCCGATCAGATGATTCATCAGCGTGGATTTGCCGACGTTCGGACGCCCGATGAGCGTCACGAACCCCGATTTTGTGCTTCCGGTATTTTTCAATTCGTTTAAATCAAGCTTCATTCACATTCTCCCTGTCCGATCAGCGGTTTTATCTCGCAGAACAGTTCTTTTTCTTCTTTGATCTTCTCTCCGTTTCCGATAACGCAGATATATTTTTCCTGCAGCGCCGCCTCAACAAGCGGAGCGAGCGCCCGGATACTGCCCGGCGTCGCGCTTAAAATCTCGTCGCGCTCACGCTGCAGATCCTGCTGCGTGACATTTCCAAGATATGCCGCCAGGGAGCGCGCCCCCTTTGCCTGCGGATTCAGCGGCGTGTCCACCTCGCTCATCGTTCCGATAATATATTTCGTCATATCGCGGTCGCTGACGCTGAAATTCTTTAAATAATCTGTGATGCCCTCGTATACCTGCAGCGTTCTGCCAAGGTTCGGATCGCGGTAGGACACGAAATACGTGTCTCCTGTGCGCCCGTAGCCGCTCATGCAGCCGTAAGCCCCGCCCTGCACGCGGATATTCACCCACAGATATTCATATGCCATGATCGTCTTTAAAATGCGCAGCGCGCCCGTGTAGGTATAGCCGGCTCTGCAGAAATTGCCTGCCGCCGCCACATACTGTATCTGCGACGAGGTCGCAAAGCCCTCGTTCTTCCTTCCAAGCGGCGCCGCCAGTCCGTGCGATCCTGCCGCGTCTCTGCTTCCCGGCACTGTATCCGTTTCCATTCCTGCATTTCCGGCTTCCTTAAGCTTCTTCTGCAGCAGACGGATGCGCTCCCGCACCTTATCCATAACCTCGGGTTCGGCAGTCACGCTCACCAGCAGGTTTTCTTTCCGGAACAGCTCCCGGATCAGATTCGTGAGGATGCACACCAGCCCGTCCTTCTTTTCGGCAAACTGCTCCTCCAGAAGCTCCACCGTTTTGTATAATGTGATGCCCGCCACGCGGTCATTGAACGCCGCCGTACCGGAGAAATAGGACATCGCGCGGTTTGCCGCCGTCTGGTGTCCGGCGGAGGTCAGGCGCATCTGCAGACGCGATTTCATGCGTGCGATGATCTCATAGAGGCGCTTCTCATCCGTCAGCTTCGATGTCAGCAGGATCTCTTCCATCATATCAAAGGCAAAATCCAGCTCAGAGTAGAGCACCTTCGCCTTTATCCCGAATTTCGCACAGTAGTTTCCCGGATGCGCCGCGTCAGCGAAGGCGTCCACCGACGGATAGATCCCGCCGGAATGAATGTCGATCTCGTTGCTGAGCTCGCGGTAGCTGTAATGCTCCGTGTCCACCATGCCAAGGATGCCCTTCAGAACGCCAAGGTATTCCACCTGTTCCTCCGGCACCTTTGCCGTATCAAACAAAAGATCAATGTAGGCGATGCCGTTGGTGTCGATCTCATGATGCACCAGCGGCGTACCATTCACCACTTCTTCCTTATTATAGATCGGCGCCGCCTTTTTTCCGATGTCCGAAAGCTTCAGCAGCGGAATTTTCTCCAGTTCCTCCTGCGTGGACGGCGTCTCCTGGAATGCGCGCAGCTTCTTTGTGCGCTCTACCAGCTCCGCGATCTGCTCTTCAGACAGGGAAGCCTTGTACTGCGCCAGTTTTTGGCGCACACGCTCATCCTCCTTCGCGGTAAGTCCCCGCTCCGGCACCATCACCAGGATGGATGCGTGCGTGTTATCGATGAGGAAGGTCTGTATCAGCTCCTCAAAATAGCGTCCCTCTGTCTGTTCCTTTAAGAAGCGGCAGACCTCAAGCTGCTTCAGATAATCAAACGGCGCATTGTCATCGTAGAGCCAGCTGTCGAAGGTGTCAAGACCGTACATCAGACCGCGCGGGAAATTGCCGTAATCCGCCTCGCGGAATTTAAATTCCAGATTGTTGATCGCCGCAAGCAGCGCTTTCTTCTCCAGTCCCTCCGCAGCCAGCTTCTGCAGCGTCTCACGGATGACCGTAAGAAATTTTTCCTTATCCTCTGCATTTGCAAACTTTGCCACTACGGAAAACACCGGCTGCAGGATGCCGCCGTCGTAGCCGCCTTCAATATCCTTGCCGATGCCCGCGTCGAGAAGCGCCTGCTTCAGCGGTGCGCCCGGCGCGGAGAGCAGCACGTATTCCAGCACTGCCATCGCATAGGAAAGGTTCACGTCGGAAGCCTCGCCCGCCACCACATTCCATGCCAGGTACGTATTGTCTGTTTCTTCCTCGGCACTGGAAACCGGGTATGCAAAGGTGTGCTCCGCCATTTTTTCAAACGGCTTCTGCAGCGGGATCGCCGAGTCGATCTCCATCGCATCGTATCTGCTCAGATATTCGCTGTCGAGCCAGGCAAGCCGCTCCTCCATATCCAGATCGCCGTAGAGATAGATATAGCAGTTCGACGGGTGATAGTACCGGCTGTGGAAGGAGAGAAAATCGGAGTATTTCAGCTCCGGAATCACCTTCGGATCGCCGCCCGACTCCACGCCGTAGGGCGTGTCCGGAAACAGCGAGTTCATGATCTCGCGATCCAGCATATCGTCCGGCGAGGAAAACGCGCCCTTCATCTCATTGTATACCACGCCGTTGTACGTCAGCTCGTCCTCCGGATTTTCCAGGATATAGCTCCAGCCCTCCTGGCGGAAGATTTCTTCCTTCTGATAAATGTTCGGGAACAACACCGCGTCCATATATACCTGCATCAGATTGCAAAAATCCTGCAGATTGCAGCTCGCAATCGGGTACACCGTCTTGTCCGAAAACGTCATTGCGTTTAAAAAGGTGTTCAGCGAACCCTTTGCCAGCTCCACGAACGGATCCTTTGACGGGAATTTCTCACTTCCGCAAAGCACGCTGTGCTCCAGAATATGCGCCACGCCCGTGCTGTCCGCGGGCGGCGTGCGGAAACCGATCCCAAATACTTTATTTTCATCATTATTTTCCAGAAGAAGAATGCGCGCGCCGCTCTTGCGGTGGCGCAGCAGCGTGCCGGTGGATTTCACATCGGCGATCTCTTCCGTTTTCACTACATCATATTGCGGTAAACTGCGAAACATCTGCAAACCTCCAAATTCCTTTTCTCTGTATCCTTCATGATGCCACGGATTTCTTCGTATCTCACACCTCCGAAATCCCGGCACCATCATTATATAATCATTGCCATTTTTTTGCAAGGGCGGCAAAATGCCCGGCGGAAATTTTCCGCCGGGCATAGATGATATCGTTTTATTCGATACCTGCTGTCTCAATGATAAATTTAACGCTGCCGTTTTCCGCCTCGCCGCCGAAGCTCTTGTAGCTTTCCCCGGCGTCCTTCATCTCTTCGAGACGGTCTAAGAACTCCTGCAGGTCGTCCTCCAGGGCTTCGGTGATCTTGTCAATGCCCTCTTCTTTAAATTCCTGCATACCATCCGCAAGCTCCTCCGCTCCGTCAAGCAGTTCTCCGGTACCCTCATCAAGCTGAACCCCCGCCTCGGCAAGCTTCGCCGTTCCGTCTTTCAGCTGCGTGCTGCCGTCTGCAAGCTGCACAATACCGTCTGCAAACTGTGCCGCTCCGGAGGTGAGCTGTGCGCCGCCGTCCGCAAGCTGTCCGATGCCGCTTCCAAGCGCTGCCGCCCCGGAGGAAAGCTGATGTCCGCCGTCTGCCAGCTGTCCGATGCCGCTGCTAAGCGTACCTGCCCCGGAAGAAAGCTGTGCGCTGCCATCTGCGAGCTGCGCGGCTCCCGCACTTACCTGCGCGGCTCCGCTCTTTAATTCCCTGCTCTTTCCGGTAAGCTGCGCCGCTCCTGCCTTCAGCTCGGCGCCTTTGTCTGTAATCTGTGTCGCTCCCGCTTTCAGCTCGGCGCCCTTTTTCGTAAGCTGCGCCGCTCCTGCTTTCAGCTCGGCGCCCTTTTTTGTAAGCTGCGTCGCTCCTGCTTTCAGTTCCGTTCCTTTGTCTGTAAGCTGCTCCGCTCCTGCGGTCAGAAGTACACTGCTCTGCGCAAGCTGCTGTCCGCCCGCAAGCAATGTGTTCGCATTTTCCGTAAGCTTCCTGCTTCCCTCCTGCAAAGCCTCATCGTTTGCCGTGAGCGCTGCTGCTCCATCTGCGAGCTGCTGCGTGGCTGCTGTAAGCTGCGCAATTGCTCCGCTGATATCGATTCCTTCCGCTCCCGAAACGTTGGAAAGCGCTGTTTTAATCTGCGCCAGCGCCTCCCTTGCCTGGCTCTGGTAAGCAATGTCTGTCTGAAGTTCTGCAATGCTGTCATTCAACTGTCCCACATAAGCATTGTAGGTATCCGCATAACCGCCAAGTGCCGGCGGCAGGCTGCCCGGCAGATTTCCCTGCACTCCCTGCAGCGTTCCCAGCACTGACTGATTGCCTGCGATAGACGCATCCAGAGCTGCGATACAGGTATCGATCGCCCCTGCTGCCGCCTGGAGATCTTCGCCCGGATTCTGCAGCGCTCCGCCAAGCTGCTCTGCGAGCGCCTGCACCTGCTCATTTAATGCGGCCGCTCCGCCTGCAAGCTGGTCCGCTCCGGCAATATAAGCGTCCGTTCCCTGTGCAAATTCCTTCGCGCCGTCCACATAGGTCTTTGTACCCGCGATCAATGTATTCGTTCCGTTCACATAACTGTTCATGCCCGAAATAAGTGTCGCTGTTCCATCCACGTAAGCTGACGCCCCGGAGGCAAGTGTTCCCGCTCCATCCACGTAAGCGGACACCCCGGAGGCAAGTGTGCCCGCGCCGTCCGCATAAGCGCCCGCA
>UMDR01040089.1_pt1 | contig 150944 bp, 118 predicted proteins | sample 1964541 | NCBI WGS metagenome assembly UMDR01 (sample SAMEA4835999, study PRJEB28245) | human gut metagenome | biome: gut microbiome; material: fecal sample | place: Denmark | collected 2008 | reverse complement strand
AAAAGCCGTCTTGCCAAGGTCGGATTTTATTATTCCGGGGGCAAGGTCGTGCTCTACCAACTGAGCTATTTTCACGTTGTGTAAAAGAACATTTTTCTTTAGCGAGTGCAAATATAAAGCGTTTTTTAGTTTATACAAACAAAAACGCAAAAAAATACCACAACCGGCATAAAACTTTCCGCAAAATAATTTATCCGATATGAAACTTTTCAAAATCATTTTCGTTCTATCCGATATAAACTAAAACTAAACTAACCTGACTAATAACACAATTTCACAAAGAATCTTGTGTCCCTCCTTGCCTCCGGCAAGGAGTTTTTTATTATTTTTGGACGAATTATTCAATACACACGGCTTCACATTTTCGGACACTAATTATGGACACCAGAAAAAACGCATCTTTTTCATTTGAGCAAGAAAGAAAAAAAATCCGACGCAGTTTTACGATTATGGTTAAAACCGGAGGTCCGATATGTAATCTGGATTGCGATTATTGTTACTACCTGGAAAAAGAAGCCCTTTATCCCGGAAAACATCCCACGCTCCCTTTTTTCAAAATGCCCGACAATGTTCTGGAAAAACTGATCCGGGAATATATTCTCTCCCAGCCACAGGAACAAATCGAATTCGTATGGCACGGAGGTGAACCGGCATTACTGGGGGTGGAATATTTCCGTAAAATTCTCGACATCCAAAAAAAACAGGCCGATGGGAAGAAAATATTGAATGCATTTCAAACAAACGGAACCCTTATCGACGAAGAATGGGCGAATTTTCTGGCCGAAAATCATTTCCTATGCGGCCTTTCCATCGACGGACCTAAAAAATACCATGACAATCACCGGCGTTACCCCAATGGTAAAGGCTCCTGGGACAAAGCCATGGAATGCGTGAAGCTATTTCAGAAATACGGTGTCGAATTCAACACCATGTCCGTCGTCAACGCCTCCAACAGCAAGCAACCGGCCCTTGTATACAACTTTCTGAAAAGCATCGGTTCCCGCTTTATGCAATTTACCCCGATCGTAGAACGAATAGCCCTGGACGAAACAGAACCTCTTTCTATAGTAGACAACAGGTATTCAAAAGCAACCGCTGTCATGAACGAAAACGTAAACGCAACCGACTGGGGAAATTTTTTATGCCGGATCTTCGATATTTGGGTAAAAAAGGATGTCGGGACGCATTTCATCAATTACTTTGACAATACTTTAGCGGCCTATGCGGGGCAACAGCCTTCTCTTTGCTCTATGGCAGAATACTGCGGTTGTTCCCTGGCAATCGAGCACAATGGAGATACCTATTGTTGTGACCATTTTGTTTTTCCTGAATACAACGTAGGTAACATCATGACGACCCCCATTTCAGAAATGGCTAAAAGCGACAAACAACTTTTCTTTGAACAACATAAAAAAGATACACTCGCCCGCCAATGTCAGGCATGTGAATACTTAGCTGCCTGCGGAGGAGACTGCCCCAAAAACCGCTTTGTCAAAAACGAAGACGGTGAATATATATCCTACTTATGCGAAGGATTCAAAATGTTTTTCCGGCATACCCGGAAACATTTCGAATTCATGGCCGACGAATTACGACATCACAGAGCGCCTGCAAATATTATGAATCAAAAAGGATAAAAACAATGGATACCTACAAAGCCAGCGAAAACCGCTATACACACATGCCCTATCGCCGCTGCGGGAAAAGCGGTTTATTATTACCTGCCATTTCATTGGGTTTGTGGCATAACTTCGGCCATGTCGATACATTCAGCAATTTTACCGAAATCATACACACGGCTTTCGACCGGGGAATTACCCACTTCGATTTGGCCAACAATTACGGTCCGCCTCCCGGAGCCGCCGAAGAAAACTTCGGACATATTCTGAAAAAAAGCTTAAGCCGCTACCGGGACGAACTGATCATTTCGACCAAAGCCGGACACGATATGTGGCCGGGGCCATACGGTAGCTGGGGCAGCCGTAAGCATTTAATGGCGAGCATCGACCAAAGCCTGCAACGGATGGACATTGAATACGTAGATATTTTTTACTCCCACCGACCGGACCCCGCTACCCCTATTGAAGAAACCGCCGAAGCCTTGTCCGATATTGTCAGACGCGGCAAGGCATTATATATCGGCATCTCCAAATACAATAGCGAACAAACAGATAAAATCGTTAAACAGTTAAAACAAGCGGGAACCCCATGCCTGATTCATCAAGACCGCTATTCGCTATTCGACCGCCACATCGAGCACGACCTGTCAGACATCATCAGAAAACATGAATTGGGCTTGATTGCGTTTTCTCCTCTCGCCCAAGGCCTGCTTACCAATCGCTACTTACACGGTATCCCCGCCGATTCCCGTGCCGCCAAAGCAAGCGGATTTCTGCAAAAAGAACAGGTCACGGAAGAGAAAATTGCACAAGCCCGGCAATTGGATCAAATTGCCCGGCAACGCGGACAAACATTAGCAGAAATGGCCCTATCCTGGCTATTAAAAGACGAAAGAGTAACGAGTGTCATTATCGGAGCGAGTTCTGTCAACCAACTGCTCGACAATTTAAAAGCCACCGGTAATCTCCGATTTTCCGAAGAAGAATTAAAAGCTATCGATACTATCCTAAAATAGAAAACATCCGTAAAGATAGAATAAAAGGTGGAAAGCGAAACGATAAAAAAACAATGCGGTGTTCCGGCACCGCATTTATTTTTTATTTTGATTTCCGTATGATAAACTGATTGGCCAGAATACCGGTAATAATCAATACCAGGCCGAAAACGGTCGAGGTATAAATTTCCTCTCCCAACAAATAGTGAATAAGAATAAGAGATAAAAAAGGAAAAAGATAAATCAACGAACCTATCGTTGCCGTATTACGGGCCAGATTTAAAGCTTTCAGCCAAAAAACAAAAGTAATGCCCATTTCGAAAAGCCCGACATACACTCCGGCCAGCCACCCCTTCAATACCGGCACCTGAAATCCTGTAAAACAAATCAACAAGGTAATGTAAACAGAAGCAAAGAGAAAATTCAGTAAAAGAGAGACTTCTTCCTCCAATTTACTTTTCATATTGAGAATGAAATACAATGCCCACATGACAGAAGTCAGAGCTGCCAAGAACACTCCGAACGGTTCCTTGACAGACAATCCGGAAAAATCTCCCTGAAAAGCAACGACAACTGCACCGGCAAAGCTGATCAACAACGCCAATACACTCATAAAAGGAATCCGCTGTCCCAATATCGGAATCGACAACAATACAAGCAATACCGGCCAGATACAATTCAACGCCTGGGCAATTTGTGCCGGCAATAAAGCATAGGCTTTAAAAAGAATCAGGTAATACAAAAACGGATTCAAAAAACCCATAAAAGCAGCACGCCCCCACTGGCGGGCAGTTACATGTCTCAACCGCCCTATGCCCTTTCCAAAAGAAACGATACCCAAAAGTACAATCAATGCCGAAAAAGTAGAAATAAACAACAAATCTATATTCGACATAGTAGAAAGAGCTATTTTAAAAGCCGTTGCAACCGTTGCCCAGCACAAAATTGCAACACCCGCATAAAGATAGGCCTTACGTTGATTCATAAAATTTTATAACTGAAATTTAAAATGTTCAAAGATAGGATTATTTTAGTACTTAACAGACAAAAAATAAAAAAGCCCTGCATTTGATTGCAGAGCTTTTCTAACTGTCCCGTATATATTACTTATTACTGAAAACGATCTGATTATCTTTTACGTCTACCAAAATATGATTATCCTTAGAAACTTGTTCAGCCAAGATCTGTTTTGACAAATCATTCAACAAAGTACGCTGTATAATCCGCTTTACCGGACGGGCTCCGAACTGCGGATCGTATCCCTCTTCTGCAATCCATTCCACAGCCTTATCCGTAATCTCCAACAGGATACCATTATTCGCCAGCATTTTATTGACACCCTGAATCTGCAAGCGAACAATATCGACGATTTCATTTTTCTGCAAAGGCGTAAACATAATCACCTCATCGATACGATTCAGGAATTCCGGGCGAATGGTCTGTTTCAACAACTCATACACTTCCGCATTTGTTTTTTCCAGTACCTCATCCCGGTTTTTATCATTCAGATCTTTTAATTTTTCCTGAATAATATGGGCTCCGATATTTGAAGTCATAATGATAATCGTGTTTTTAAAATCCACGACCCGCCCTTTATTATCCGTCAGACGACCGTCATCCAATACCTGTAACAAAATATTGAACACATCTGGATGTGCTTTTTCGATCTCATCCAATAAGATAACCGAATAAGGTTTACGTCTGACAGCCTCCGTTAACTGACCGCCTTCATCATAACCGACATATCCGGGAGGCGCTCCTATCAAACGGGAAACGGAATGACGTTCCTGGTACTCCGACATATCGATACGCGTCATCTGAGTTTCATCATCGAACAGAAACTCAGCCAATGCTTTCGCTAACTCCGTTTTACCGACTCCGGTCGTACCTAAAAAGATAAATGAACCGATCGGCCGCTTCGCATCCTGTAAGCCGGCCCGGTTACGCCGCACAGCATCGGCCAGCGCAGCAATCGCCACATCCTGTCCGACAACCCGCTTATGCAGTTCATGTTCCAAAGAAAGCAACTTCTGTCTTTCACTTTGCATCATCCGATTAACAGGAATACCGGTCCATCTGGACACGACAGCAGCAATATCATCAGCCGTCACTTCTTCCCGGATCAAAGATTCACCGTTCTTCATACCGGCCAACCTGGCTTTCACATCTTCGATATGCTGCTCCGCTTCCTTGATCTTGCCATAACGCAACTCGGCCACTTTCCCATAATCACCATCCCGTTCGGCCCGGTTAGCCTCAAACTTATATTGTTCTATCGCATCCTTGTTTTTTTGAATCTCATCGATCAAAGAACGTTCGGATTCCCACTGTGCCCGCAACTTGGTGCGCTCTTCGTTCAGATCGGCCAATTCCTTTTTAATATCATCCAGCTTCTTGCTTGTACCTTCCCGTTTCAATGCCTCTTTCTCGATCTGCAATTGCTGAATCTTCCGGTCCAGTTCATCGATCTCTTCCGGAACGGAATTCATTTCCAGACGCAAACGGGCAGCCGCCTCATCCACCAGATCGATAGCCTTATCCGGCAAAAAACGATCGGAAATATACCGGTGAGATAATTCAACGGAAGCAATAATAGCATCGTCCGTAATCCTCACTTTATGATGATTTTCATACCTCTCCTTCAATCCCCGCATGATACTGATTGCACTCATCACATCCGGCTCATCTATCATCACCTTCTGAAAACGACGCTCCAAAGCTTTATCCTGCTCGAAATATTTCTGATATTCATTCAAGGTTGTCGCCCCGATAGCCCGCAAATCACCTCTTGCCAAAGCCGGTTTCAGAATATTGGCAGCATCCATGGCCCCATCGGATTTTCCGGCACCGACCAAGGTATGTATTTCATCGATAAACAAAATGATTTCTCCTTCAGATGAGATAACTTCATTGACAACAGCCTTCAACCTTTCTTCAAATTCACCCTTGTATTTGGCTCCTGCAATCAAAGCTCCCATATCCAACGAGTAAATCTGTTTGGACGTCAGATTGGAAGGTACATCCCCGTTCACAATACGCTGTGCCAACCCCTCGGCAATAGCCGTTTTACCAACCCCGGGTTCTCCTATCAATATCGGATTGTTTTTCGTACGGCGCGACAAAATCTGAAGCACCCGGCGGATTTCATCGTCACGTCCGATCACCGGGTCCAACTTCCCATTGCGGGCACGCTCGTTCAGATTTATAGCAAAACGTCCTAAAGAATCATAAGTCGACTCTGCCGATTGCGAGTTTACCTTAGATCCCTTCCGCAATTCGGCAATTGCTGCCTTCGTCTCCTTCTCGTTCATCCCACTGTCTTTCATCAACTGGGCTACCTGATCCTTTCCATTCAGCAAAGCCAACAAAATATGCTCCAGGGAAATATACTGATCCCCCATTTCATTAGCATAGCGGGTAGCTTTCTCCAATACTTTATTTGTATCGGAAGAAAGATACACGTTACCGCCGGATACCCGCGGATAAGCATCTATAATACGCTCCAGGGCAGCAAGTAATGAATTACTGTTCACCCCCAATTTATTAAAAATAAAATGAGTGACATTCTCTCCGACATCTATAACCGCTTGCAGCAAATGCCCGGTTTCGATGGCTTGTTGTCCTTTACTCTGTGTAAGCTGCACTGCTTTCTGCAATGCTTCCTGCGATTTAATCGTATAATTGTCTGTATTCATAATCAAATGCTCCTTTCGGTTATGAGAAGATACAAAACTTATACCGATTCTTTCCCTGAAAGGTTGCAGTGAAAATTTTGCAGCACACCTGCCAATTTGACATAATAAACACAAAATTTATGCAAAAATGACACAATTAAATATAGACTTCAAATTGTAGATTTTAGATTAACGCTTTTAGATTAAAAGAATTTGATAACGGAGCAGGTTGCCAGGCAGTTTAAAATCTAAAATTTAGAATCTCTATTTCAAATTATACCCCAATCTTTCCCTGCAAAAAAGAGGAATCGTAAACCAAAAATTACACAAATGAGTCCGTCCCAGTGTGTAATTTTCCCTTCGATGTATCTACCGGTTTAAAATCAGAGAAATCGATGCTTTTTAGCAATATCGTTCTACGCCTATTGGTTTAAAAAAACATACGAAATAATATTCGCTCCCATCTGTAAGGCCTGCAAACGCTTGTCCTCCGGATCTTTATGCACTTCCTGATCCTCCCATCCGTCTCCGAGATCCGTTTCATAAGTATACAAAACAAGTAGTCTTCCGTCTTTTACGATACCGAAAGCCTGAGGACGTTTATTATCGTGTTCATGAACTTTAGGCAAGCCTTCCGGAAATTTATACTTCTGGCTGAAAATCGGATGATCCCACGGCAATTCAATAAAATCATCTTCAGGAAAAACTTTCTTCATTTCCCGCCGGAAAGCCTTATCGAGCCCGTAATTATCATCCGCATGCAAAAAACCTCCGGCCAACAGGTATTCCCGCATATTCTGCACCTCCACAGGCGTAAATACGATATTCCCATGCCCGGTCATATGCACAAAAGGATAATTGAAAATATCACGGCTACCGGGCTCTACCGTCGCCGGTTCTTTGGCCAGATCCGTACCCAGATTCTCATTGCAGAACTTTATCAGATTAGGTAAGGCGGTCGGATTGGCATACCAGTCACCCCCTCCCTTATATTTCAACAAAGCGATCTTTACTTTGGTTTCCTGTCCCCAAATCCAGCGTGGAATCAAAATAAACAAAGCGACAATCAACACTATTTTCACAAGATGTTCCATGATATTATTTTTATTCAAAGACCCGGAAATTTTAAAATATATCCGGTCAATCTCTATATTTTCAAACCTTATTCATAAATCCGATACTATGACACGCAACAATTCCGGCAGTCTCTGTCCGTAAACGGCTATTTCCCAATGTTATGGGAACAAATCCCGCAGAGACCGCCCAACCGACCTCTTCGTCCGAAAAATCACCTTCCGGGCCGATCAGAATAACAGCATCTTCTCCCGGGATATATACCTCATCCAGCCTTCTCTTCTCCCCTTCATTGCAATGAGCGATAAAGCGCTGTCCCTCCTTACAGGAAGCGATAAAATGCTTAAAATCGGTCATCGGATTCAAACCCGGCACATAGGCTTTCAACGATTGTTTCACGGCTGAGACAATCACCTTCTCCAAACGCTCTGCCTTCACCTCTTTACGTTCGGAACGAGCCGTCCGTAGCATCGTAAACTCTTCCGTTCCGATTTCCGTGCATTTCTCAAGCATCCACTCAATCCGATCGATATTTTTCGTCGGGGCAATTGCTATATGCAAACGAAAAGAACGTTTCCCATACGCCTCAATCTTATGAACAATTTCGATCTTACACCCTTTTATAGCAGCAGCAGTAATAATGCCGCTATAATATCCTCCCCGGCCATCGACCAAAGCTACTTCATCTCCTTTCTCCAACCGCAGCACACGTACACAATGCTTCGATTCTTCCGGGTTTAACATATAAACATCCCCTTCTATATCCGGGGTATAAAACAAATGCATTCCGGCCTCCTCCAATTAATGAATATTCTTCCTTTTAGCACGACAATCACCGAAAACAGCAACTCCTGTAATAATAATCACAGGTAACAAAGCCTTTGTACTATTCCACACCCCAGCCAAAGCATCTCCGAAAGAATTGGTTTTTCCCAATTGATAACAAAAAACCGTCACCAACATAAAATACACCAATCCTAAAAATACAACCAGGAAAATAGATGTCTGTTTCATACAATCAAGATTAAATTCCGGGACAAATATAGCAAAAGAAGACCGAACCGATAAAAAATCAGACAGATAATAAAACAGGCAACTGGAATTGTTGTTGTATAACCCATCTCTTCTAATCCATTCCCGATATCAAGCTTTATAACTTATTTAGATTAAATGGATCTGATAACGAATCAGTTCGTCAAATAACTCGTTCAGACTGTTTTACAGGCAACTAAATTTCCGGAAAATCGTAAATAATAAGTTGGAAAATAATCTGGCATAAATAAGTACCAACTCCATCAAAAACACCTATATTTGAACTCAAATACAAGCATATGAAAAAGGTTATATTTATAGCAATGGCTATTTTAGTCGCCATTGCCTGTACTCACGACAAAAACATTTATACGGAACCTCAGGAACGCATTGCGTATTGTGAGGCATTCGAAAATTATGAGGTACCGGTTAAAGCCGGCTACACGACGATTGTAACCGAAGGAGACGATACGCTGGCCGTAGTCAATGAACCGACAACAATCAAAATCCCCAAAGGCAGTATTCTACCTTCCAGGGGAGAATCCGGTATTAAAGTCGATTTTGCCATTCTGAACAACGTAGATACCTATAGTCAGTATTGGCAAGCCGTTATGTTCGAGGATACGGAATACGGTGATTACGACTACAACGATTTAGTCATACATGTAAAGAATGTCCTCGGCAACGGCGGTAAGGAATGGGATTTACACAATATATATATACAGCCGATTGCCCTCGGCGGCGGAAAAACCATCAAACTGGGCTGTATATTACCGGACAATTCCGAACACATTATTACGGAAGATGTCAGAACCGATTTGTTCCATGGGGCCAAAGGATTTATCAATACGGTAAATGATAACACACCGATACGTTATAAACTGATGCCTCAAATCACAAACTATAAATTAGCTAAAGGAACAAAAAAAAGTATCGCCTGGTTTATCGAGGTGGATGGGAAAAGATATTATGCCGTAACATCCGACTACGACTATCAGAGATATGATATGCTTAATCATGAAGGGATGCCTTACGGCCTGGTTGTAGGTAAAGACAATGGAACATTTAAATATCCACAGGAAAAAATCTCCATTTTTAAGGCATACCCGGATTTTAGTGACTGGGTCAACGGCAGGGCAAGCTGGATCGGCACCCCCCAAACAAATATGACGAGCAAATTTTGTAACAACACCATTCCCGGCAAAGACGGACGTCTTTATAAAATCTGGGACTATCAGGATTTGGAATAAAATACGCTCTTATTTAATAACCTTTTCAGAAAAACCGGACGATAGTTCGTCCGGTTTTTTATACCTCTTTTTCTTTCCGTTTCATTCACGGCAAGCAGCTGCTCATCCCGGCGACAAAAAACGGCAAAATCTCAAAAAAAGAGCTGTGTCACAGACACAGCTCCCAAGTTTATAAGATTTATCATTCATCATCTTCAGCCTCGTCATAAGACTTCAACAATTCCTCCTGAATTTCACCCGGCACTTTTTCGTATCCGGCAAATTTCATACTGAATGTCGCACGGCCTCCGGTAATCGAACTCAAGGCAGTTGAATAGCGTTGCATCTCCTTCAAAGGTACCTTTGCGATAATCTTCTGGAAACCGCTGTCTGAATCCATTCCCATAATAACGGCCCTGCGGGTCTGCAAATCACTCATCACGTCTCCCATGTCTTCTTCAGGCACCAGTACTTCTACGTCATAGATCGGTTCCAACACCTTCGGCATGGCATTTTTAAACGCTTCGCTGAAAGCATGACGTCCGGCCAAACGGAATGAAATTTCATTTGAGTCTACCGGGTGCATCTTACCGTCGTATATACACACACGTATGTCACGGGCATAAGACCCCGTCAACGGTCCCTCTTCCATCTTCTCCATAATACCTTTCAGGATCGCCGGCATAAAACGGGCTTCGATCACACCCCCGACAATACAGTTGTAAAATACCAGTTTTCCTCCCCACGGCAGGTTATATTCCTCTTTCCCTTTCACAGACATTTTGCTGTCGATGCCTCCGATTTTATAAGAAGTCGGTTCCGGCATACCTTCCACATAAGGTTCGATAACCATATGTACTTCACCGAACTGTCCCGCACCGCCGGATTGCTTTTTATGCCGGTAGTCTGCCTGGGCGAACTTGGTTATCGTTTCCCGGTAGGGAATTTTAGGTACGATAAATTCAATCGGCAGTTTATCATTGTGCTCAATACGCCATTTCATCGTATTCAGATGGAACTCACCCTGACCGGAAAGAATCAATTGTTTCAGTTCCTTAGAATACTCTACTAATAACGACGGATCCTCCTCATGCATACGGTTAAGTACTTCAGCTACCTTTTCGTCGTCGTTCTTGTTTACAGCCTTCACGGCTGTACGGAAACGGGGTTCCGGATACTTAAAGCCCGGGAAGCGATATTCACAATCCTTTTCATTCAGGGTGTCCCCGTTCTTCGTTCCTTTCAGCTTTACGGTTGCCCCGATATCTCCGGCCTTCAGCTCCGTTACTTTCGTACGGTTTTTCCCGGCCGCAGCAAACAACTGAGAAAAACGTTCTTTCGTACTATTCGTCATATTGGTAAGGTCATCCCCTTCTTTCAAACTCCCCGACATGACTTTAAAATAGTTGATCTCACCCAAATGCGGTTCGATAGAAGTCGCAAAAACAAATACAGAGGTCGGCCCCTCGGCATTGTACGGCACAAGTTCTCCGTCGACAGTCTTTGTACCCGGCATAGCTGCTGCACTCGGCGCTACATTCACCAAAAACTCCATAAACCGACGTACACACATGTCTTTTTCTGCCGATACGCAGAATACGGGAAACATATCCCGCTTGATCAATCCTGCCCGTATTCCGGCACGCATCTCATCTTCTGTCAGGCTACCTTTTTCAAAATAAAGCTCCATCAGCTTCTCGTCATTCTCGGCCGCAGCTTCCACCAATATATTATGCAATTCTTCCGCTTTTTCCTTTTCCTCGTCAGGGATCGGCAATACCTCCGGCTTACCGCCTTCCGGCCCCCACTTATACATCTCCATCTTCAACACATCTACGACCCTATTAAATCCGTTACCCGGATTTACCGGATATTGCACCAATACAATTTTCTTACCGAAAGAAGCCTTTGCATGCTCAATCGTCTGTTCGAAATTAGCCTTCTCGTGATCCAATTGGTTGACAACAAAAATCACCGGTCTATTCATCCGTTTAGCATGACGGCTGATAATTTCAGTACCGACTTCCACACCTTTTACTGCATTCACAACCATGACTGCAGCATCCGCCACTTCCAGCGCAGAGATAACGCCTCCGACAAAATCATCGGCTCCCGGAGTATCGATAAAATTAAGCTTTTGGTTTTTCCACTCAGCATACAATACTGCCGGAAATACAGAAGAACCGTATTCCTGTTCAACGGGCCGGTAATCAGAGGAGGTATTTTTAGCACTTACGCTACCTCTGCGCGGGATGACCCCGCCCTCGTACATCATCGCTTCAGCCAGTGTGGTCTTACCAGAACCTGCACTGCCCACGAGTGCGATATTTTTAATCTCGTTAGGACTATAGGTTTTCATGGTTAATAAGTTTTAGGTTATTATTGTTGTCTGAAAAGAAAAAGACGCAGAAAAAGAAGAAAATTTTCCATTCCGACCGCCCTCTGCGATTTCAAACGTTTTAAATCGGTTCACAAATTATATACAATTTTTGAAAAAAACAAGTGATTTTCCGTCTGCCTTTCAATTTAAATCGCTAATTACTGTATCTCAACCCTAAAATTATGTTGTAACAGAAATGTAACTTTTCCGTCATTTTTACGAAACTATTCTGACCTAATTTTGTAACACAATTCTGGATAATCACTAAACCATTCTTATGAAAAGACTTAGCTTTTTTGTACTCTTTACATTATCGATTTTAATTCTTCGTGCGCAGGAACAGAAAATTACCATCACAGGTAAACCCATTGTAACCTTGTTTGCCAACTATCACACAGGACTCGGACATGCCAACTCAAGCTCCGGATTTGAACTGGACAGAGCCTATCTGGGCTACCAATTCAAACTGACGGAGAATTTCGGTGGCAAGGTGATATTCGACATTGGGGAAACCAATCTAAAAGGTGCCGATCTGGAACGAGTCGCTTACGTAAAAAATGCGATGCTCAGTTGGACTCCGGGCAATTTCACGCTGGATTTCGGACTCGTAAAAACAGAACAGTTCAGTTTACAGGAATCTTTCTGGGGCTACCGGTATATCCTCAAATCCTTTGATGACGAATACAAATTCGGGCCCAGTGCCGACATGGGAATTATCGGCAAATACCGTTTTAACGATTACATAAGTGCTGATCTCTCTTTTACAAACGGAGAAGGCTACAAAAAGATCAATAAAGACAACAATTACCGCTATGGAGCCGGAGTAACCCTTACCCCCGTCACCGATCTCACATTCCGGATATACGGAGATATTTATACAGGAAACAGCGATTCCACGGAAAACCAGTCGAACCTTTCCCTCTTTGCCGGTTACCGGCACAAACTGTTCCGTATCGGAGCAGAATACAACAAATTATGGAATGCCACTTTTACAGAAGGAAACAATAAAGACGGCTATTCGGTCTACACTTCCGTCAACGCAGGAAAAAAATTCACGGTTTTCGGCCGTTACGACTACCTACATTCCCAGGAAGAACAATTCCGGGAAACAGACGGACAACGCATACTTGCCGGAGTACAGTATACACCGATCCGTTTTTTGAAACTCTCTCCCAATTTCAGAAACTGGAATCCTCAAAACGGCAAAGCCGAATCTTTTATATACCTCAATCTCGAATTCAAGCTTTAAAAACAAAGAAACCGGGTTTTATCCTGCCCTGTCAGGGCAGGATAAAACTTCTCAACGCCCTATTTCAAAAGGAGCTCTCACCGAAACTCCGTGACGCATTAAATTCATTAAATTCGGATACAAACGTTCCCGGAAAGAATCCCATTTCCGGAACTCCATCCGGGTCCAACCTGCTTCCGCCAATGCCAATGCCCGGGGATAAGTCATATAAGTCACCCGGTTGATAGCCTTGATAGCCTCTCCCCACAAGGTCCCCATTATTCCCAATATATGATTTTGCTCCGTTGCCGGGCGGCCATATCCGGGGTCAAAGCGATAACACGTCTCTAAAGAAGTAACCGGCATTCCCCAATTATTAAATTCAGGCAGATCTCCCGGCCATTGGGGATAATCCAAATAAGCATACTCTCCGGGCGCCATAATCAATTGATGCCCGTGTTGCAGAGTCAAATCCATACAAAAAGGGGTCAGGCCATAACGCCAGGTCACTAACGTCACATCCTGCGGATAAGGGAAAAGATACCCGGAGACAGGCATCCGGATATTATCCAGTTCACACCACAAAATCGCTTCTTTTCCGTTATCCCGGACATAAGGCAGTATTCTTCCGAAAAAATATCCCATTAACTCGCTGACTTTCGCATAGCCCTTTTCCTTCATCAAGGCACGGCATCGCTCACACCGCATCCAGTTTTCTTCAATAATCGCTTCATCGCCTCCCAAATGTATTCGCTTCGAAGGGAAAATTGCCGCCACCTCTTGAATAATATCCTCATAAAGTTTATAAACTTTATCGTTCCCCGCACATAACATCAAATTCACCGTCTCTCCCATCACTTTCTGAACCGATTCCGTATGGGGACACCCCAGTTCCGGAAAAGCAGCCAATACGGCAACGGTATGACCGGGGATATCCAGCTCCGGCACAATTTCTACATTTCTCTCCGCAGCATAACGCACCAACTCTTTCAATTCCTCCTGGCTATAAAATCCGTTGTCCGGCCCTTCATTCCCTCCTTGCGGATTCCGGTTTGCCCCGACAGCCGTCAGTGCAGGATATTTCCGGATCTCTACACGCCAGCCCTGATCGTCGGTCAGATGCAGCTGCAATACATTGTATTTGTAGCGGACCATCTGATCGATAAAAAATTTCACATCCTTTACCGGTAAAAAATGACGGGCAGGATCGAGCATCAGTGCCCGGTAAGCAAAACGGGGGGTATCATCAATATATACAGGAGCAATTCTGGCTCCGGCAGAACGGCACACATCCCCCAATAACAATTGATCCAATGTCATGATTCCCCAATACACGGCTCCCGGTGTAGCTCCTTTAATCACCACCCGGTCACGCTCAACCGACAATATATAATGCTCTTTCCCTTCCATTGCCGGATCTACTTGCAGACTTATCACCGATCCTTCACCGGCCGTTCCGGTTACTGAAAGCCCGGTACGCTCCTGTAAAATACGCCGTAACTCTGAAGCAGCAAAAGCCAGAGAATCCGAATCAACGGTTACCACGGTTTTCGGTGTCACTATAAAATCCTCACCCCAACCCGGTTCTACCCGGTTAGGCATGGGCAACAAAGCAGACAAATAATCCTGCGCCGACAATGTCATACTCACCAACAAAAAGAAAAATAAACATCTTATCTTCATATATCCTATATTTGATTTTTTTATTCTAAAATTTTATTTCCCACCCCACCTTACAATTTGTCTTTACGGACATTTTGCATTTTAAACGAATGTTTCACAACTGACAAACCGATTCTGACAATTGCTTGCGATCACGGCTCCACACCAAAGAGTCGCCGTCCCACAACATCCCAAGACCGATAAATATTGCAGACTTTAATTTACAACTTTAGATTATACCCGCACCCCTCCCCCGTAAATAGAGGAATTATTAATCGTAACCCAAAATCCACAACCAGACACGGTAACCTGACAAAGATAATAAGAAAGCTGAATTTTGTCAGCATTTGTTAAATATATCCAAAACAAACTGCAATAACGGCATTCCTCGTATCTTTGAATAAAATGGTATATTTTTTGTACCTTTTCCAAGTACAATATTAATTTAAACAGCAATGGAACACACAGCATTATTTGCAGGTAATTTATGGATTTGGGTTATTTTTATCGGATTTACCCTGATCAGCTGGCTCATCAGCAACCAATTGAAAAGTCGTTTTACAAAATATTCCAAAATACCGACAGCCAATGGCATGACAGGACGGGACGTCGCCGAAAAGATGTTGCGGGACAATGGAATTACAGGTGTTAAAATCGGAAGTGTGGAAGGCCAACTCACCGACCATTACAATCCGGTCAATAAAACAATCAACTTGAGCAAGGAAGTCTACTTCGGCAACAGTATCGCAGCGGCAGCGGTTGCCGCCCACGAATGCGGACATGCCGTACAACATGCTAAAGCGTACAGTATGCTGAAAATGCGCTCCGCACTCGTTCCGGTCGTAAGTTTTGCCTCTCATTGGGTACAATGGATATTGTTGGCGGGAATCTTAATGGTGAACACCTTTCCTCAACTTTTACTCGCCGGTATTATCCTGTTTGCGATAATGACGTTATTCAGCTTCATTACACTGCCCGTTGAAATCAACGCCAGTCACCGGGCTCTGGTATGGTTGCGAAATTCCGGCATAACCGACTATCAAACCCAGGGCTATGCCTTCGATGCATTAAAGTGGGCAGCTTATACGTATGTCATTGCAGCACTTTCATCCCTGGCGACCTTGTTATACTATGTCATGATCTATCTGGGAAGAAGGAATTAAAATTCCCAAAAGTTCACGTAAGACTATGAGTGATCGGAGGATTGTATCTTCCGATCACTCTTTTTTTGCCGCTTACCTGATTTACAATACGTCTAAGGGTACAAGTCTTTTATAACCAAAGCCATTTCCGACAGAGAATAACACTTCAGGAAGAAAGGATAAACACGATAAATTAAAAAATAAATGGGACGAAATGATAATAGTTTAATACATTTTGACAATTTATTATTAAAATCCTTTTGTATTTTTACAGCATCATAAAATTCAAAATTCTGTTATGAACATCACTGGCGCCAAATTAAGAATTAACGACTCGGAATTCGACATTATCCAGCTGAATTACGGTTTCTACCGAAAAACCGACAGTAAGGGACGTCCGGTCAGTGGGGTTCGCGGAGGGGATATCCACGTGCTGATTGAATCGGACGGAAACAACTACATTCTCCGGCAAATGCTGCCGGAGGAAGTACCTCCGGTCAGGGGCTGTATAGAGGTTATGACCGGACAGGATAAACAACGTACAAGACTTATCGAATTCGATCAGGCCTATATCTGCTCACAAAGCGAAACTATGTTTGCCGGTTCTTCTTACCCCATGCTCATGACGATAGCCATTACCCCTGTCCGCTTGGATATCGACCGCAAAATTCGCCTCGACCGCCGCTGGCCCGAAACCTATGGATTCTGGTGGCAGGAATACAAACCGGAAGAAAGAAAATATATAAAAAGAGCAGGAACAACGGAAGCAACGCCCGCCACTATTTTGGTAACGGAAGTAAAAGGTCCGGATGCGGCTTTACCAAGCGAGGAAACTGAATATGAAGTGACAAACTACAATATGGGGAATGTAAGCTCTCACAATAAGGCACAAATCAAGTGGGTTGTTGAAGTTGACGGTAAAAAATATAAACAAACCGTGCAAGGTGAAAAAATCAAATTACCTATCAAGAAAGAATGGACAGGTAAAGAAATCACTGTCATGCCATACCTGGAAAAGCCGACTGGGAAAGTGAGCATCAACACGAAAGTCAAAAAATGGCAATTTCCCATCATCATCGACCGCTATAAAATGCCGGGACTGAATGAAACCGGGACAGATATTGCCGACGACATGGCTTACGGGTATGGATTCAAATCCGGACGGCCCGTTTATAACACACTATTAACTACGCGATTTAAAAAGTCATACGAACGAAAACATGAAAATAACGAGGTAGACCCCGTCCTGTCTAATTCGGCAGATTACGATCCCGCGTCCCCCGTGTTTCAGGCTTCTCCCCTGGATGCCAAACAGAAAATGGAAAGGTACATCCGGATTAAAAATGCCAAAGCGATTTACAGCAAGGAAGATTTTCCTGCCATTTCATCAGGAATTCAGGAGGGAATAAGATTTTTAAGAAAGGGCATCGATGATTTTACAGACGAAGAACTGTTTACCGATTTTGAACAAATGGCTATCTTAGCTTTTTCCCCATTTAATAGCGATATGAAGGAGAATATCGTTCGTATGATTGAAAAATTCAGGCAGAACAAGGGAGGTGTTTATGAAGACTGCGTATTGACAGATTATGTCAGAAAACATCCCTCAACCCTGCGCTATTGCGATCAACTGGAAGCCTATATTAAAAAAGAGTTACAGGCTCACAAGGGAGATATTTCTGCTTTGGAAGATATAAAGGTATTTTTTAAAAAAGAAGGTGATAAGCCTGATGAGATTTCTGAAAAAAGGGCGAATCATGAATATCATAAAAAAGATTTTAGTTTAACCCCGGTTTATGATGCCGGTTTTATCTCTTTCAAAAATTTCGGAAAAAAATGGGAGCAAATAAAGAATGCCACACAAGGGTATACCATTGCTCTAAATGATATCTGGTCGACCGAGATCGTGATTAAAGATTATGAGCTAAACGGAAATAGCTACAAAGGAAGCTACCGGGTGACGCTCTGGGATCATTTTGGTTTGGATGCCCCCGATCTTGATGCCGGCAAAGTGGCAGCTTACGGGGCCGGATTCCGGGCCTGGTTTATCCTTCAGCATTTCCGGGGGTATAAACCATTTATTACCAAAATAACTTTCGACAGGACCTTTAAAGGAGAAATACAATGAAAGCCCGGTTTATAATAATCCTGATAACAGGTGTTTTTCTCTTACTTGCTTGTGAAGAGAAAAAAGCAAGTTTTGTCATGTGTTCCAATCCTGATAATAAAGTAAACATAAATTGGGAAGGCAGAGAATCGTACACCAACAGAATTTTGGTGAAAAATTGGCCCAAAGACAGTATCAGTCTCTATAAAATGATGATTAATTATTTGTATGACAACGAAATAATCCTTGATACATTAATTCAAAATGATAATATGGAAGAAATTTACATCTCTTTCTTTAAGTATAACCGGACGACAAAAAGTGCAATCAGCACAGAAGAGGGAGATTATGAATTTCTTAGAAATCATTTGGGTGTTATTGCTTTTAGTAAATATAAAATTAAAGAGTGTTGCGTATGGATAGTCCGCATAAGCCGAAATCTTGGATATTCCCGACAATTAGAAAATCCTCCGAACCATCCTGCTTATTTTAATATTAAATTGGATGATCAACGTGATCCTGATTTTTACGAAAAGCATAAGGATAATGAAATCGTACGGTATTATCATGAATTATTTGGTAAGGATCAGGAGAAAGTGGTAGGCAAATGAATTTGATTGATTTTTGGCTTTGATTCTTATGGTAGCATCCAGAAGGTTATGACCAAAATAACATTTACAAAAGAATTTAAAGGTAGTTTGTGATTTATGAAGAATAGCGTTTGGATCATAATAAGTATATTGTTGCTATGGGCTTGTAATTCCACGCCGGAGTTTACACGTGTTATAGACGGTAAAGACAAAGTCGGGCTGACTTCTGACGGTTTGTTCTATGGGGAAACCATTTTGGTAAAGCATACTCCTAAGGACACTTTGGAACGAATCAGGATGATGATAGCCTATTATGACAGCGTGGGGATGAGCCTGTCTGAACTTAAGCGGCGGGGAGATATTGCACATTATTCTATGAAATTTGTGAAAGACACTAGATCTACCCGAAAGCGTTATCTGGAAAAAGAAAAATATGTACAGACAAATCCGAATGAGACTGATATCGGGTATATAATTGTTTTTCAAATGGACGAGAATAAATATATTGCTAAGGTATTATCCGATAGTGCAAAATGGGGTATCAAAGTTTATATAAATCTGGGTGATGATCCTGATGCATACTACACTGGTGTTGTTGTTACTCAACGATGTTATCCCCTTTATGACGAGAACGACCCCGATTGGTGGGAACACTATAAAGATAGTACAATGGTGGAATATGAAAGGAAACGTAAGTGTAAGGATGGCAGGGTAATAAACTATTTCAAGAAACTACAAAAGGATAAATTACACTAAATATCAGAGAGGAGATTTACTTGACAACATAAAAAATCCGACGATCGGCCCTGGGCGTTTTCGTCGGATTTTTTCATTTTTATTTTAAACCGGATTATTTGAATGCCTTTTTAATTTCATCCACATAATCGAGTTTCTCCCAGGTAAAAAGTTCGACCTCTTTTTCCAATGCCGGCCAATAATTAGAAGTAAAGACTTTCTTCACCACCTGCGGAGTGCGTCCCATGTGTCCATAAGCCGCCGTTTCCCGGTAAATCGGATTACGCAACTTCAATCGCTCCTCAATGGCTTTCGGACGCAAATCGAAGATTTCACTTACCTTCCCGGCAATTTCAATATCCGACAACCCGACTTTAGCCGTACCGTAGGTGTTGACATATACACCCACCGGACGAGCTATTCCGATTGCATAAGAAATTTGAATCAGTATCTCGTCTGCAATACCGGCCGCTACCATATTCTTAGCGATGTGCCGGGCGGCATAAGCAGCCGAACGGTCTACTTTTGAAGGATCTTTACCGGAAAAAGCCCCGCCACCGTGAGCACCCTTACCTCCGTATGTGTCTACAATAATTTTCCGGCCGGTCAACCCGGTATCTCCATGAGGACCGCCGATTACAAATTTACCGGTCGGATTGACAAACAAAATCAAATCCTTATCGAAGAAAGACTGCACCCTTTTCGGTAATTTCGCCTTTACCCGGGGTAGCAAAATATCCATAATGTCTTTCCGTATCCATTCAACCATTGCCTCATCGGCCTTTAACTGCGCTTCCGGAGTTTCGTTGGCCGGCTTGATAAAATCATCATGCTGCGTGGAAATAACAATGGTATGAATGCGTTTCGGTTTTCCGTTATCTCCGTATTCGATCGTTACCTGAGACTTGGAATCGGGACGTAAATAATTCATCAATTGTCCTTCTTTTCTTACCAGAGCCAGTTCACTCAATAATAAATGAGCCAGTTCCAATGACAAAGGCATATAATTATCCGTCTCATTACAAGCATAACCGAACATCATTCCCTGATCTCCGGCCCCTTGCTCCATCGGATCTTCCCGCACAACTCCCCGGTTGATATCCGGCGATTGTTCATGGATAGCACTGAATACACCGCAACTGTTTCCATCGAACATATACTCACTCTTCGTATATCCGATCTCATTAATCACCTCACGGGCAATCTGCTGAACATCTACATAGGTTTGAGTTTTAATCTCTCCTGCAATCACGGTCTGCCCTGTCGTGACCAAAGTTTCACAAGCCACCTTGGCATCCGGATCAAAAGCAATAATCTTATCGAGAACGGCATCGGAAATCTGATCCGCCACCTTATCCGGGTGTCCTTCTGACACCGATTCTGAAGTAAATAAATATCCCATAATCTAATTTTAATTTTTGAATGCAGACTTTAGATTACCGTGCAAAAGCAATCCAAACCCGGCATCGGGAATAAATAAATATATGGAAAAGGCTATGGATGGTTGAAGACACAATCTCATGCATTTTAGCAGTTTTTTACCGTGGTTGCAATCAGCCAAATCCTTCCACAAATGACGATACAAAGATACGACAATAAAAACAAAAACAATATATTAAATCGAAAAAAACAATAAACAAAAAAAGATATTCCCATTCTCCCATTTTCGGGCAAGAAAAGATTGTTGTTCCCGTCTAATATATAAATTTTAGATTGACGATTTTAGATTGACGATTTTAGATTTAAAAAGTCTGATAAAAATCAGGTTGCCAAACAATTTAAAATTTACAATTCGTATGAACTTCTTAATTGCAGATTTTAGATTAAATCTGCGGGATCAGCGAAATCTGGGGGGGGCAATAAAATCTAAAATCGTCATCCATAGTCACATTTCACACCGCCTACAGCTGTAATTTACACTGTTCATCCCGGAATACTAAACTCTTTATCGGCAAACAAAGCAGCTAATCCAGATATTTGCTTGAGCCGCAACAACTCATCCTGATCCATTCCGATGTGATCCATGATCCATTTATCAGACATCCCCGCCCGCTTAAGCTCGGCAACAATATTGGTCATCAATTCTATGCTATGTGTCCCCCGTGCCCGGTTATGACGTATGGTTGAAGCCATACGGTTAGACAAATCCTTTTCGATAACCACAACGGGCAATCTTCCTTTTTCCCGCTCATAAATGCGTTTAGAGGTCTGCATAACCTTGTAACGGTGATACCCGTCCACCAGTTCGTAACGGTCTTCCTGAGGCAGATAATAACAAACACAAGGCATTGTGTAACCGTCTTCCCAGATCGACAGTTCCAGCAGCTCCATTTCAGGCGGTGCCACAATATTGGGATTATAAGCATTGGCTTGTATCTTTTCCAACGGCACCGATATTACGCGATATACGGGACTTGTGTAATCTTTCATATTTATTTATATATTCTACGGTAAAAATCCATAATACGCTGTTTATTCTCATGCTCCTTCTTTGTCAGGGCAAACCCCATGTATTTACATTGGTGATCGTTTTTAAGAATACAGATACACATCCGTTTAAATGTCGGCAAATTCCTGAATTCCGGCGCATCGAGATCGTCCTGATACTCCATCCTCACCGGCCGCTTAGCCGTGCGGTAATTACTATGTTCCTGGACATCGATCTTAATCCCGCAAGCCTGGAGTTGCTTAATCGTTTCTTCATTCAGACATCCCCCTTTCTCACGCCAGAAATTAATGCTTACCGAAAGTTTCCGCAAATAATTCAAACGTACCTTTTCAGGCAGCGTAGACAATAAAAAGTGCATATAACTCTCCCACGTATGTCCCGGAGGCAACTTGACCTTATGTCTCGCCACAACACTCGTATGACCGTATATAGCCGTAAAATTGACTCCGTTGACCCGGCAAATCATTTTACCCCACATATCGGGATCGATAGCCCGGTAAAGTTGCAGACTTTCTTGGGCAGCCGATATAAAGGGGCTGGCTACCCGTTGTTTTTCAAGCGGAACGCCTGCCTGATAATAGAGATCATACAGCCGGTTGTAATCCCACCCGAAACGACCGTTAGCCGTCCAGACATCCGTCGTTTGCCAGTCGTAAATCACATAGGCATTGAAAACATCTTTAGTTATACGTTGCGTCCATTTCAGGTGATAAAACATATAACTTCTCTTATTACCGTAAATCGTCTGCCAGCGATGATAACTCTCCTGGGTACGTATTCCCACCAAGCAGCAAGTCCTGGCAGCTTCTTTCATCCGATGATACCACTGCGCAAAAAGCACCTGGAAATCATAATCCCACATCGTACTATCATAAAACGGGAAGTCCTCTTCCGTATAACTTCCCTGCGGAATTTTCCGGACCCAAAGCTCTTTACAGGCTTTGTCCCAGGGTCGCCAATACGACTGATACATAGAGGTACAGGTACAGACTTTGAAGGGCACACACACCCGGTATACCTCGATAATATCGGGGTTAGACCGGAACACCCGGTCAATGTATCGGGTTGTTTCATCATATTGTACTTCATAATCCATATGAAAAACCCCGATCTTTCTTTTCAGGCCCGATGCCCGTAAATAACGTATACATAAATTGAGCATCACCCCACTATCCTTACCGCCTGAAAAAGATATATAGACGTTATCGAATTCCGAAAACACAGTTTCAATCCGACGCATCGCCAACTCATATACATTCTTCTTCATCTTTACTTACCTTCATTTTCACATATCTTTTCCAATAATGAACAACATAAAACCCGTTTTGCTCGAAAAAACGGATATGCCGCATCTGCGAAACCGATTCGACCTCGAAATTACAGTCAAACGTCCGGATAACCGTCTGAAGCAAAGTTGAGAAAACAGTCTTATCGTCATCCGCGATATAGTAATTGTTTATTAAGGCTTTTCTACTCGTCACTTTTACCGGGATAAACCCAAGGGTCGTATCCTTTTCCATAGCAACAAACCAACGGTATTCCGGCGATGTACGAAATGGGTAATTCAGATTATAGGTCAATACCTCACTGTTCATCACCAGATGCCCTACTATATGATAAAGGCGCTGATCCTCTCCGCTTAATTCGATGATATCCATTATGATCCGTTTTATAATTTAAAATTAGGATCTACAAAAGATTGATACAATTTATGTTGAAAGATTGAAAATGATTGGTGAATAACCGAAATACAAATGACATTATTCAATCCTGGAATAGCCATAAACCACACCTATTTGTAGGCTACAACAAAACAATTCAAAATACGGGCGTCTTTTACCGGGTCACACACAACCGAAGATGCCACATCATTAAAAACTTATACCTCCCCGAAGGAACTGCCGCTGTCGGGTGGAAATACCCCGAAGCACAACACACGCTAAAAATATATAGCCGGGAAACCGGCCGTCTTTAGACGGTTACTACATATATTTTCTAAGAAACCTGTCTTATCGATAATGCAATATACCGCTATGAAGAATACCGGAATCAGGTAAGGACATTCCGGCTAGTCCAGAGCCGATCATTGGACAATTCATAGCGGGAATTGTCATTATCGACATAAAAAATATCGTTTGAAGTTATTGTCAAAACCTGTCCCGCCTTTTAAGACGAGACAGGTAATTGCCAATATAAGTGCCGAGTCAGCAATTCAAAGTTATCAAACTTTATCCATACCTGATTCAAGCACGTATTTTATTTCGCAACAAAAATCGATCAGACCTGAGCATTCTTTACGCCGGCCCAACCGATCAAAATCATAATGAAAGCAACCAAATTCAAGATCGGAGCAACAACAGCTAAAATCACGGTTAACATCAAACCATAACCGATCAGGTTCAACAAATAAGCGACATACAATTTAGATACGCCACTCAATGCTGTTGCCGGAAATGTCGTTGATTTCTTCAACTGGGCAAATGCCATCACGCAAAGGATACATCCCACAATGTTCAAGATACCGCTGATAATGCTGCCGACAATGGTTCCGAGCAAAGGAACGATCGAGAAAAGAACGGAAACACAAGCTCCGATAATCAAAAGAATAGCAGCTAATTTTACCTTACCAATAGCAGATGCGTCTTCTCCCTGTAATATTCCCTGCAATTCACCCAATCCCATAAGATAAAGCACATATCCTAAAATTGTAGCTATACCGGTCAGCACACCGATCCATAAAGCAGCTCCAAGACTTCCGGATAAAGCAAGAATGACAGCAAACAAGCCTCCGACAATTCCTGACAACGAAAACAATAACACACCGCTGAAAATTTTTGAAGTGGATGTTTTCCACACAGCACCATTTAATTCCATAGTAATAAATTTTTGTTAAACATTAGTAATTATCTCATTTCTAAAACATAAGTAAGCTGCACCTCGCTATAAAAACGGACACAATATTTCATATGCCTACAAATATAAAAATATTTCACTTATTAAGCAATTTATTACTCTTTTTTACACTTTTCTTTTAATATTAGCACAGACAAAGCGGAATGCCATATTTATTCGTTACCTTTGTTCCAACAAAACAACAACTATGGCTTTTTTTTACAATATAGGCATCAGAGCTTATAGCACAGCAATCCGGCTGGCAGCTCCATTCAATGAAAAAGCAGCATTATGGCTAAAAGGTAGAAAAAACATACGCAAACAGATTGCGGCAATCCCGCGGGGTTCCAAACGCCTGATATGGTTTCATGCTGCTTCTCTCGGAGAATTCGAACAAGGACGTCCGGTGATGGAAGCCCTGAAAAAAGAGCAACCGGACACACAAATACTACTTACCTTTTTCTCCCCCTCCGGTTATGAAATCCGTAAAAATTATAACGGAGCCGATCATATTCTTTACCTTCCGGCAGATACTCCGGGCAATGCCCGCTTTTTTATCAACCGGTTAAAGCCTGATGCAGCCGTATTTATCAAATATGAATTCTGGTACAATTATTTGCATGAGTTGTCGGAACATAATATTCCCGTATACCTGATATCGGCTATTTTCCGTAAAGAACAGCCATTTTTCAAAAATTGGGGCGGATTACATCGGAAAATGCTGCATTTTTTTACCCGGCTTTTCGTTCAGGACAACGAATCCGTACAATTATTAGCCTCCATCGGTATAAAAAATACGGAACTTACCGGAGATACCCGATTCGACCGGGTAAAACAAATCGCTGCGCAAGCTAAAAACATCGGAAAAGTTGAACTATTCCTGAACAGAACACCTGCGGTCGTCTGTGGCAGCACATGGCCTCCCGACGAAGAGATACTGATCGATTACATAAACCAATACCAAGGCACTTATAAATGGATTTTAACCCCTCACGAAATCGGTGAAAATCATATCAAGTCGATCATGGAAAAATGTCAAAAGAGCATCGTGCGCTATACCGACGAATCAGCCGATTACAGTTCGGCCGAGGTGCTGATTATCGATTGTATCGGCTTGCTGTCAGCCATTTACCGCTACGGCAAAATAGCTTATATCGGCGGAGGTTTCGGAGTCGGCATCCACAATACTTTAGAGGCTGCCGTCTATGGTATTCCGGTCATATTCGGCCCCAAATACCGGAAGTTCAAAGAAGCTGTAAGCCTGATCCAGGAAGGAGGTGCATTTACAATCCAAAACGGGAACGAATTGAACGCTATACTGGACAGTCTGATGGAAAATCCGGAAATAGCCGGAACAGCGGGTAAAAAAGCCGTGGCCTACGTCAACAGCCAATTGGGAGCCACCGAATGTATCATGAAATATTTGAAACCGTAAATCTGCAATTAAAACCCCATTTCTAAATTGACGATTTCAGATTCCGGTTCCTTTCTACAAACAAAGGTTCGTCCCACAATGCCCGATCATTACAACCGGGAACAGACCGAGAAATCAGAAATACAATAAGCGACACCCGGTAAAAGGGAAGCAAAATCAAGAACCGCATGCAATTAAAGTGTTCAATGTCTCTCTAAAAGGCGGCCGGGCAATCCCTTTTTCCGTAATTATTGCCGTAATTAAGCTGTGATCCGTTACATCAAAAGCCGGATTATATACTTGTACTCCCTCCGGGGCCATTCGCTGCACATACCATTTTTCAGTCACCTCTTCCGGAGCTCTCTCCTCAACCGTAATCGCCTCTCCGGTCGGACTTTGAAAATCAATTGTAGAGGTCGGACCGAGCACATAAAAAGGAATACCGTAATATTTAGCCATCACAGCGACACCGGAAGTTCCGATTTTATTGGCAACATCTCCGTTGGCAGCGACCCTGTCGCAACCGACCAATACGGCCTGTATTTTCCCCTGCTTCATAACTACAGATGCCATATTGTCACATATCAATGTAACCTCTATACCGGAACGCTGCAATTCAAAGGCGGTAAGTCGCGCCCCCTGTAACAGAGGACGGGTTTCATCCGCAAAAACATGAAAATGATACCCTTTTTCCTGACCTGCATAAATCGGAGCCAAGGCGGTACCACAACCCGATACAGCAAGCTTTCCGGCATTACAATGCGTTAAAATCCCCATTCCCGGTTTCAGCAACTTCAATCCCCATTCCCCGATACGACGACAGGCTTCCTGATCCTCCGCATGAATCTGCTCTGCCTCCCGCATCAATGCAGCCTTTATTTCTTCCACCTCTTTTGTGCGGTAACGCTTTACACACGCCTCCATCCGGTCAAGAGCCGTAAACAAATTCACGGCTGTCGGCCGGGAAGAACCCAAATATGTCTTTAACCTATTAAATTCATTTTCGAAACCGGCAACGTCATTGCCCTTAATATTCCGGGCACACACCGCGATTCCATAAGCGGCAGCAACACCGATGGCAGGAGCACCCCGAACTTTCAACTGATAAATGGCCTCCCGGATCTCTTCTGCTGTTCCCAAAGAAAGGTAAGACTCTTTCCCGGGCAACTTTGTCTGATCCAGTATCCGCAATACATTATTCTGCCAATCGACTTCCAGTGTTATAATATTTGCAGCAACATTCATGACTCAAACTTTTTACGTAATGTTTTCAATGCTTCCCGCTCCTTTTCCGTAAACGGTTGTATACATTCCCCCCGACATGCCACCAAATGGGTAACCTGGCAATAGGCTTCCAGATTCTCCATTTTCCAATACGCTTCCTCAACTGTTTTACCCCAGGTTATCGCACCGTGTCCCTGCATAATCACAGCGCTGCGTCCGGGAGCTAACCCGCACATACAAGCTTCTATTTCCGGGGAACCGGGTGTTGCATAAGGGGCCAACCCTATCTCACCTAAAAAAATTTCAGCCTCGGCTATTACACCTGCGGGAGGCAACTGTCCGCAAAGGGCATAAGAGGTCGCATAGGGAGGATGAGCATGTACACAAGCCCGCGCCAGCGGATTATTCCGCATGATCGCCAAATGGGTCTTTATCTCACTTGTACTACGCCGCTTCCCCGCCAACAAATCTCCCGCCATATTCACCAGGCAGAGATCTTCGGAACTCATAAATCCCTTGGACATATATGTAGGCGTACACAAAACGGTATCTTCGTCCAGACGGACACTGATATTGCCCCCGTTACCATCTACGTACCCCCGCTGCCACATTCTTCTGCCCAAATCACAAATCAAAAGCTTTAGTTGCTCTGTCGTTTCCGAATAAAAAATATCGGTATATGTTCCCATAATTCATTGCGTCAAAAGTCCGGCCAATCGCCCTATTTCAAAAAAAGCTGCCCGAAAGCAGCCTTTCTATATCTTCATATAAACTGTAAATTTTAAATTGCCTGACAACCTGATCTGTTATTAAATTCTTTTAATCTAAAATCGTAAATCTACAATCTAAAATTAAAACCTTCTATTTCAACCAAGATTTCAATGTCTCGATTATATCCTGCCGGGTGATTTCTTCAAAATGTTTAATCCGGCAGCCGTGGTGCATATCTCCCTTTACGTATTTTTTACACTTCGAGTTATTTTTCAAATCAACAGATGTAGCTCCCCACGGATCCAAGCCTCCGTAAATAAAAAGCATCTTCTCCGCATCCGTCTGCAACCAGTGATTGATAGCCTTCATCTGTTTATCATTAAACGGAGGTAATTCCAAACCTTCTGGCATCGTAAAAGTAAACGTAATATCCTCCTTATCGGACAGGTATTTTTTAAACGGTTTCACTTTATAATCGTACATCCCGATTTCTGTCAAAGCAGCATAAAAGAAAGGCTGTTGCTGAACAATATGCTTATCTTCAAAAAAAGAAGGATCGGATACCTCCATCAAATTGTTATAGATAACATCAATGTCGTCATCATCTTCGGGAATATTACTGCAATGGTGTCCCCACTGCCAAAAGGCAAACGGATACTCCAGAATCATCAATTGCACAACGCGTTTCAAACCGCCTGCCATCTCAAAAGTATATCCTTTGTCTTCGGCATATTCGGCAACCTTCGGAACCAATGCATCGATATTTGCAAAACAAAGTTCCTGAAATTTGTGAATACTCCAATTGCAATCGTTACCCTCACTACTTCCGAAAAAGTAACGTCCCAGCCCACCTTTAGGCGAACCGACCCTATCCAGGAATTTTTGTATCCTGGGATCCACATATTCCAGATTCAACGGGGCTACATAAGGCACACTGATATCCACATCCTCCGGATAAAAATAACGATGGAAAATCGTTGTTTGTCCTCCCTTGCTGATACCCGTAGTAATCCATTTTGAGTCCGGGTAAATGGCTTTCTTTATCGCCTGAATCACCTCATGCTGGTCTGTCGCAGCCTGTTTGATCGTCAGATATTTCCAGGGTACACCGCCTGCAGGTACGCTATTATTAAAAAAACGATGCTCGATCGTCAATTGATTTCCATCCAACAAATTAGCCAATTCTCCTGCTTCCGGAGTCCAGATATTGTATCCTTGAATTTCAACAATCACCGGTGCCTGCTGCTTTTTTTTATGCCCCAACAAAACCCGTTGCTTAAAACTGCCTAAAGCAGGATTTTCATGATCAACCGGCTGCTCATACCAAAACTCATAATACTCATCAAAAGAATCAATTTTCATTTCTTTAATGTCGCTGACTCCCTTGATTTGCTGCAACTTTTCACGTATGCCACTTTCTGCCCATACCGCTCCTGTCAAAATAAACAGGAAACACAAAAAGAAAAATAGTCTCTTCATCTGTACACATTTTTATAGGCGCAAGATATAAATTTAAATTTTAAATTTTACTGACTTTATCCAGTTTATATCCGAAGCGTTATCCATCGGCGATTCGCCACCAATTAATCACTTTATTCAGAACAGTTTAAACCATCAAACGACATCTATATAAATTGTAAATTTTAAATTACCTGACAACCTGATCCGTTATCAAATTCTTTTAATCTAAAATCGTCAATCTAAAATTTTCTTTAGTGTTGGTTTGTGAGTATAATCTAAAATCGTAAATCTAAAATCTACAATCAAAACGTTCTATTTTTTACAGCGTATTAATTTCCGAATTTTCAGACTATATTTGTCGACCCGTAAATAACGGGACCTGTTTTTATTGAAACAATATATCCGTGTCTTCAATAAGACACATTTAAATATGAGCTATTTTACCACTTTTAAAGAAGATTATAAAGCCATCCTACGTTTGGGGCTTCCGATTGTCATCGGACAGTTGGGAATCGTCATCGTCGGACTGGCAGACAACATGATGGTAGGCCAATACGCTACACTGGATTTAGCAGCGGCCTCTTTTGTCAATAGTGTTTTCAACATCCCCATACTTTTCGGGCTCGGATTTTCGTACGGCCTGACTCCTTTAGTCGGACAGTTTTTCGGAAAACGTGACAAATTCAAAATCGGACAATTATTACGTAACAGTCTCCTCGTCAACGGGGGTATAGGACTGCTCATGACCGTACTCATGTTTATCATGTACCTGAACATAGACAGGATGGGACAACCGGAAGAGCTTTTACCCTTAATACGGCCTTACTTTTTATTACATCTGGCCTCTTTGCTTTTCGTCATGCTTTTCAACTCATTCAAACAATTTGCCGACGGGATAACCGATACACGGACCCCCATGTATATTATGCTCTCTGCAAACGTACTGAACATCATAGGCAATTACATATTCATATACGGTAAATTCGGCTGTCCGGCAATGGGAGTCGTAGGCGCGGGAATTTCAACATTGATCGCCCGCATTGTCATGTTTGTGGCTTTTTTCATTCTATTTTACCGCAAAATCTATTATCGCCGTTATCTGGTCGGATACAAACGCAGTCATTACAATAAACCGGACATATTGGCTCTGAACAAAATGGGCTGGATGGTCGGCCTGCAAATGGGCCTTGAAAACGGACTTTTCAGCGTCACCGGCATTATGGTCGGCTGGCTGGACAAAGGGAGCATTGCTTTGGCCGCACACCAGGTCGTCATTGCAATTTCAACCCTGGGATTTATGATTTACTATGGAGTGGGTGCCGCTATATCCGTACGTGTCAGTAACTTTGTCGGCAGCGGCAACATCGCAGCCGTACGTAAAACGACCGTAGCCGGTTATCACCTCATCCTTTGCCTGGCATTGACCGTCTCTTTTATTTTTCTGATTTTCCGGAATCACGTCGGAATTCTCTTTACCGATGCTCCGGAAGTTCTGTCTATCGTCTCCGTACTGATATATTTCTTACTGGCATTCCAGTTCGGCGATTCTTTACAAATAACGTTTGCCAATGCTTTACGGGGGATGGGAGATGTCGTATCGATGGCCATCGTTTCTTTTATCGGATATTTTCTGATCGCGTTGCCTATCTGCTACATTTTCGGGTTTATCCTGAACTGGGGATTATACGGAATATGGCTGGGTTACCCTATCGGCCTCACACTAACCGGTATCATGCTGTGCGCCCGTTTTTATTATATCACCCGAAATTGGCATAAACGAACTTAAAAATGTATATTTACCTATGTTTTAATTTTAGATTGACGATTGACGATTTTAGATTAAACACACAAGCCAACGCTAAAGAGAATTTTAGATTGTAGATTGTAGATTTTAGATCAAAAGAATTTGATAACGGATCAGTTGCCAGGTAATTTAAAATTTACAACCTGAAACTTATAATTTAATAAAGAAAATGCTCAATCACAAAAGAATACTCATTACCGGAGGAACCGGCTTTTTCGGAAAAAAATTTACAGAAACGGTCTTACAACTATATCCGGAAATCCGGGAAATCGTCATCCTTTCCAAAGATTCGGAAAAACAGAGCCTGATGAAACAACAATTCTCTAAGGCTCCGGTTTCCTTCGTATGCGGCGACATAGCCGATCCGTCAATAGTAGACCGGGCTTGCCGGGACATCGACCTCATCATCCATACCGCAGCCGTACGTCTCGTTCCCGAAGCAGAAGCCGAGCCATGGCAAGCCATCACGACAAATATACAAGGGGCAAAAAACCTGATTGATTCAGCCATCCGGCATAAAACAGCCCGGTTGTTGGCTTTATCCACTGATATGGCTTCCCTGGCAAATAATGTGTACGGAGCGACAAAAATGTTATCCGACCGGCTTTTTATAGCCGCTCACAAACAACACCCCGACTTTAAACCGACGATCGTCCGGCTGGGAAATATTTTAGGATCAACAGGTACCGTTATACCTTTTTTCCTGCGGAAAGCCCGGGAAGAAAAGCGTTTTCCCGTTACCGACCCTCAAATGACCCGTTTTATGGCTACGGGAGAAGAATGCATAAAAACAGTCCTTCGAATACTGTCTGAAAGTAAAGGCGGGGAGATCATCTCTCCAAAATTCAAATCCTATAATATACTGACGATCACTCAGGCTATCGACCCGGAAGCCCGGGTAGATATTATCGGTCTCCGTCCGGGAGAAAAACTATATGAAGAGATGGTCACCCGCTATGAATCTTTCTACACCATCGAAAACAAAGACAGCTATATCATTGTCCCTCCCTATGCCGATAAAGAGGAATATTGTATGCACTATTCGGCCGTACCTGTTCCCGTGGGTTTTGAGTTCAACTCCCAGAACAACCCCGATAAAATCAATGTAGAAGAAATGAAAAGCTTAATCAAGATTTATTAAATGCAGATTTCAGACTGACGATTATAAATTATATCCACCATCCTGTCAAGAGAGAAACCCTAAATCATATAAACCTTATTTACCCGTCCGGATAAATTCCCGGATTCCGGCATACCCTTTTTCCCGATCGGCAAAATGTACGACATGAAATCCCATGGATTGCGCTACATCAACATTTTTCTCCAGATCATCGACGAATAATGTCTCCGAAGGATGAAGTCCGAATCGGGTCGTCAGCAACCGGTAAATCGCCATGTCCGGTTTTACCAGCTTTTCAATACCCGAAATAATCTGTCCTTTAAAATAATGAAAAAACTCCCGGGGTTTTAAATATTCATAAAACTCGACAGACATATTTGAAAGACAATACAAACTATATCCTTCTTCTGCCAATTGACGGATCAAACGAACCGTCTCCGGAATATCCGTCAAGGAAAATTTGACAAATTCCACCAACTCCCGGCATTCTTCTACCGGGAATCCGGACAAAGAAGACATCAGATCGATAATTTCCTTTTCCGTATACGTTCCCCGATCAAATTCAGTCCAGTATTGCTGAAAAAAATCATGATCGAGCAAATACCGGAGCAAAGCGCGGTTGCCTTGAAAATTCGCCTCTACTTTCCGGGGATTCCAGTCCAATACAACCCCTCCCAAATCAAATACAATATTCTTCATATATAAACTTATAAAATCAAAAATCAATAATAATACCTACCGACGGCAGAACCGTTCCTCCCAGTTCATTTTTAATCGTACGCATCAGATAATATCCCTCTCTGTCAGGATCTTTCTGATAACTGCCGTCCGGATTCTCCACCGGCACCGGAATAGCGGGTCCCAAAGCTTTATAATTATAAATATTCTGTATATCGGCATACAAAATCAATGCCCATTTCCGAAAATAAAAACTACGGTCTACCCGAATATCCAATTGATGAAAAGCCGGCAAACGTCCCGTATTGAAACGGGAATAATCGTAATAAGGTTGATGTTTGGCATCCCAGGCTTCTATCCGCGAAGAAGTTTCCCTGTCGTAAGGAGTATAGGGACCTCCCGCAACATATCTCCATTTCAGACCAAAATCCCAATTCTTACCGACCTTACGGGTAGCCGTCAAAGAGAAAATATGACGGTTGTCCCAGCTACTCGGAATATAACGTCCGGTCGGATGCAACTGATGATCCAAGGCCTTGAACTCCGAATAATACCACGTATAGGCCAAAGAAGCCACTATTCCGTAAAATTCCTGGGTCCTCAGCATCAATTCCAGACCATAAGCACGTCCTTCCCCTACCGGCCTAACCGGCTCATCGCCGACGGCAACATAATCAGTTCCTTTATTGGCCAACGCTACCGAATCGATCAGGGATACCGGATAACGGTCGTAAGTCTTATAAAAACCTTCCAACGTAATCTTTGTCAGGGCTCCCGGGCGGTACTCCAGGCCCGCCACATAATGACCGGAACCGATATAACCGGTTTTAGTAGCCTTATTCAACAATACCCCCCTGGAGTCAGCATATCCTAAAGTCGTATAAGCCGGCAATTGATAATACCGGCCGATATTTCCGTTTAACGACCACTGTTCACTCAAGGCATAAGAGAAGGAAAAACGGGGAGAAAATTGACGGAACAAATCACCGGTTTCACTTGTATAACTACAACCGTCAAACCGGGCTCCGAACGACAACAACAACCGTTCCTGAAAAAAAGCCTTGGATACCTGTCCGAATACAGCCCATTTCCACATGTTCAACTCCCGCGAATAATCCTGAACAGCCGCTTCTCCGCCGACAAACATTCTCCGGAATGTGGTATTGTCGTACTGCGCATATTCCAGGGCAGCTCCTACATTCAGTTTATATCCTGCAGAAGTCAGCCGACGATGCTCAAACCGGAATTTATTTTCGGTTTCCCCCGAGCGGAAATCCACGGTTTTAGGTTTATGTTCATCGTTATCCGTATACTTTTCAATCTTATTATGCAGTCCGCTCCGGCTCAATACAAACAAATGATGCCAATTGTTTCCGTAATGTTTGAATGTCGCCCCGACAGTATAGCTCCACTGCCGGCTTTCCGGCAACCAATTCAACAAATATTTCTGACCGTCGTCCGGATCTTTCATATCGGTATTCAGATGATTCACATCATAAGCACCGATCCCCAGTATGGTGAGCTCGTTTTTCGGATTAAAACGGGTGACGGTCTTAAACTGGAAATCATTATACACCGGCAAAAAAGGAAGTCCGATAATTCCAAACAACATTTTCAGATAACTCCGCCGGGCAGATACCAAAAAAGTCGTTTTAGGCAGTAAAGGTCCGTCTAAAGACAACCCATAGTCTGTCGCCCCCACGGTAGCCCTTACCTTGATCCGGTCGGGATTGCCTTCTATCTGATGAAAATCGAGCATAGAGCTAAGCATATTTCCACAGGCAGCAGGAAAAGCTCCGGAATAAAAATTTACTTCACGCACAAAATCGATATTCACAATACTAACTACCCCACCGGAAGCTCCCTGTGTCGCAAAATGATTCAAGTTGGGCAATTCCACCTCGTCCAGATAAAAACGATTTTCCGCAGGTCCTCCGCCCCTTACCACAAAATCATTCCGAAAGGCAGGAGAGGAGAGCACCCCGGGCATAGACTGCACAACTTTTGAAATATCACGGTTTCCTCCCGGATTTTTTTCTATTTCAGCAATTCCGATTCGTTGCAAGGAAACAGGACTGTCGGCCGTCTTACGGTAAGGGCTGGCTTTCACAGTAACCTGTTCCAATGCCGTCGCCTCTATTTCCAAACCCACATTTTCAGTCCGCTCTGCTGCCGTATTGACCATAAATTCACCAGTCACATGGGTTTTATACCCAATGCTACTGACTTCCAGGCGAACAAAACCAGGTGTGACATTTTCAAGCCGGAACTGTCCGTTTTCATCTGCGGCAACACCTATAGTCGTTCCATAAAGGAGGACATTGGCAAAAGGGATACCTTCCTGACTGACGGCATCAAAAACACGTCCTTTAACGACACAGCGATTTTGAGCCTTCAATGTCTGACCGAAAATCAGCAAACCTATCAACCCAAGAAGAATACGATACTTCATTCATGTATTTTTTAGTATATGACAATTTCATCTGCAAACATAAACCCTTTTTGCTTTAGAGCAAACAACCGGATATAACGGGCATGTTCCTTAAAATGTAACGTAAAATCCTTGAAACAAAGTTCCGGCCGGTCATCCGGAATATCATTTACGACTTTCCCGACTTCCCGGAAATGATTTCCATCCTCCGAAACACTGACTTTCACATAACGGGGCATATATACTCCCGGACCGGTGAGTTGCATAAATTTCACCGATACATACCCTAAATCCATATTTTCTCCCATATCTATCGTCACATCTATATGCTTCAAAAAACCTTGCCAGCAGCCGTCATGATAAGTCAGACCTCCCCGGTAACCGTCCGTCAGTGTCCCTGCTCCGGCTGCCGGATAAGCCCCGCTGTAATTCGTATGGTATACGACCGGCTTCCCGATTGCCCGGTGATAGTCGAACCGGGCCGAAGAAATATAACCGGAACGTTTACCCCCTTCAAACAAAGCGGCCTTTATCCGTCCGGAATCCCGGATAACAACAGGTGTCGTATAAAGGGCCGAATTTTGATCCGGTAACGTGCCGTCCACGGTATACCGAATCTCCGGTCTGTATTTTTCATTGCCGAAAGTCACGTTGATCTGTTTGCGGACAGTGTCTACCTCCGCCTGCATATCGATCCGGTCGCTCAACTCAAAAACACAAACACCCCTCTTCTTCAACCATTGAATGTGTGTAGCCACACGCCTTTTGAAATCCGCCGAATCTTTTTTCCCGCGCGGCGTCCACAAAACCTCCGACAGAGCAAGCATACGCGGGAACACCATATATTCCACATGTTCGGGTGTCGCTATATACTCCGTCCACACATTCGCCTGGGCCCCTAAAATATGACGGGCTTCCTGCACGTTCAATTCCGGAGGCACCGGATTATATGAATATACTTTCAGGTACGGAGTAAAACCACCGATGGCATAAGGTTGTGTAACAGGGTCCGCCTGATAGGCATCGAAATAACAATATTCGCCGGGCGTCATGATCACGTCATGACCGGACTTCGCCGCTGTAATTCCGCCTTTCTCCCCCCGCCATGACATAACAATTGCATCTTCTGCCAAACCGCCTTCCAATATCTCGTCCCAACCGATTAGTTTACGTCCTTTGGAATGGATAAACTTCCCGACACGTTGTATAAAATAACTTTGTAATTCCGCCTCGTCCTTCAGATGTTCCTTTTTTATCCGTTCCTGACAATACCGACACTTCCGCCAATGTTTTTTAGAGGCTTCATCGCCTCCGATATGAATATATTCCGAAGGAAACAACTCCATAACAGTCGTCAATACCTTTTCGATAAAAGCAAACGTCTCTTCCTTACCGGCACAAAACTCACCGCTATCGCTGATATCACCGCTGCACCCCAATTCCGGGTAAGCATGCAATACTTCTTCCGAATGTCCCGGCATTTCAATCTCCGGAATAACGGTAATATGTCTTTCTGCCGCATAAGCGACAATATTGCGTATCTCCTTCTCCGTATAGTAACCGCCATAGGCCCCCGGATCATCTTTCAAAGCGTATTTGCGATCTCCGCCTACCCACCATTTGCGCCAATCTTCCTGTGTACGCCAGGCACCCTTTTCCACCAATCCGGGATATTGCCGGATTTCCAGCCGCCAGCCGCCGGCATCTGTCAAATGCCAATGAAAAGTATTGAACTTATAGTAACTCATCAAATCCAGATATTTATATATAAATTCAACCGGATAAAAATGCCGGGACACATCCAAATGCATTCCCCGGTAAGCAAAAGCCGGTTCGTCTTCTATTCGCAAAACCGGCAAACGCCAAAGCTGTTCCTTCGTATCGTAAAGAGAGGTGTCCGCCAATAATTGCAGAAAGGTCTGCAATCCGTAAAACAATCCGGCAGAAGTTTTGGCCTTAAACTCAACCTTTTCCGGAGTAATCGCCAAGCGATAGCCCTCCGCAGAAATATCACTTAATGAATCCAATACGAAACAAATTACATTCTGCCGGGCTGCGTCAGCGGAACGGATGGTCCACAATGTCTTTTCTTCAATCGCTTTCGTCAAATTATCTGCAATTCTGATTTCCTCCGAAAAAGAATTATACCGGAGGCAGGTCTTTTCATTCAGTTCAAAATATCCTTTTCCCAAAGCAATCTGTTTCGGCCGGGGTACGATTTGCAAATCGGTTATTTGCCAATCCGTCTTCTGAACCTCTTGTTTACAACCCACGAAAAAAAGAATCACGATACCGAACCACCACCGAATTTTCATATTCAAATCTTTTGTTGTTTCTCTATTTGACAAATATACAAAGGATTATGGAGACCCGAAAATAATATTTAACTTATTGATTTTTCACTAAAAATCCCCACAAGCCATGACCTGTGGGGAAAACTTTGAACATGAGTATTGAACATTAAGAACAGTTGATTTTACGCATAACTTCTGAAAAAAGATACAATAAATAAAAAAAATCCCCGAAGTGTTTGCAGATTTTCAAAAAATATCTACTTTTGCACCCGAGTTCTTTGCTCAGGTGGCGGAATTGGTAGACGCGCTGGACTCAAAATCCAGTATCCTCAACAGATGTGCGGGTTCGATTCCCGCTCTGAGTACTAAAACGGAGAAAATTAAAAATTTTCTCCGTTTTCTATTTTTTCCGAATTCATATTTTCCTTAAAATTGGAACTCAGCATTTACCTCATATAAATTGCAGATTTTAAATTGCCCGGCAACCTGATCCGTTGTCTGATTCATTTAATCCGACATTGTAATTACAATTAAACAACAACCGGCACTAACGTACGAGCAATAAGGGACCTTTTTTGGTGTATTTTTTAGTCTTGATTTCCCGGCCCCGGGCAGTGATGATATAATAATAAGTTCCCGGACTGGCATATTTCCCGTGTATTTTTCCGTTCCAGCCTTCCTGCGGATCATCCCATTCATATACCTTGCGTCCCCACCGATTGATAATCACACCGTGAAAATATTCCAGAGATTGGGCCTTCACCTTGAATATGTCGTTTATACCGTCTCCGTTCGGCGTAAATACATTCGGCACTTCCACCAAAGAAGAGTCTACGACAATATAACGATCGATATAGGCCGTATCGGAACATTGATTGATTCCCCGGGTATTAACAACCACCAATTTTACATTATAGCTACCGGGATGCTCATAAATATAGGGCGGCAAATTCTGCTCGGTATAGATTCTTCCATCCAGCAAGCTATCTTCAACACTCATAGCCCCCGGTTGTATCTCCGTTGTATCTTTATACAAATACCATTCGAAAGACTGGGCATTCTCGCTGCGGTTATCAAAAGTTACCTCCAACGGAGCTTCCCCCTGCATGGGATCGGCACTGAACTCGGCCAAAGGGATATAAGAATGATAAGTAGCTTCATTGCTCTCCCAGTTCAAGCCGAAACGATCCCTGATTTTTACCCGGCATTGCACATCCCGGTATTCCCCTTCCACAAACTGTGAAATTTCCCGGTAATAATCCGGACTCGGAGCCAAAGTACGCTCCTTCCCTCCCCATACGACAGTATAAAGCGGATTTTCAGCCCCGGGATACCCGTTATATACGGGCGGATTCTCCACTCCTTCCAGCTTCAATGTGATATAATGGCAATCCATTTCATTCTCTATACCCAACCGGACCGGCATATGAACATAGAAAACCGTAAAACCGACTTCGATCGGATGTACCCCCTCTTTTTCCGCCCGGAAAAAATAAACACCGTTTCCCAACAAATCCACCGTTAAAGAAGTAGAATCTCCCTCATACATTACCGGCTGTGTACGTCCCTCGTATTCCCAGGCAAACTCCCAACCGGAAGAGCCGTCGGGCATAAACTGCACACGTCCGAAAGGAAGCGGATCATTTTGCGTATTCTTCACTGCATAAAAAGGAATTCCATTGTACTCCGTCCGCGCCACTTCATCACATCCTAAAAACAGGATTTGTCCCATCCCCCATTGAGTGCCCAACAAACACACCATCAATATCAAAACTCTTGTCATCTTCATACTTCTACCATTTTGACCGTACGCCAATCCTTAATTTATGCAATATTAATTAAAAAAACGATATTCTTTTTATCTTCCGGCAAAATTAAACAATCCCGGGACTTAATTGCCTGATTGAGGATTAATTTTTAATTTTACAGCCCCAAACATGAATTTATAAAGCTTCATATATACTGTGGATTTTTTAAACGAATTAAACGCCAATCAACGGGAAGCCGTCGCGAATACGGAAGGCCCCGCCTTAGTGATTGCGGGAGCAGGCTCCGGCAAAACCCGTGTATTGACTTACCGTATTGCCAATCTGCTCAGCAAAGGGATTCCGGCCTATAAAATTCTGGCACTGACTTTCACCAACAAGGCAGCCCGGGAAATGCAAAAACGCATCTCCCAGCTTGTCGGTTCTGAGAATGCAGCAAACTTATGGATGGGTACATTCCATTCCATCTTCTCGAAAATCCTCCGTTTTGAAGCTGAAAAACTGGGCTATACCTCTAATTTTACAATTTACGACACCCAGGATTCCAAAAACCTGATCAAGGCAATTATCAAAGACCTGAAACTGGACGACAAGACCTATAAGCCCAACGATGTATTGGGCCGGATTTCAATGGCCAAAAACAACCTCATCACAGCACAGGCTTATGCCCAATCTTCCCGCATCACGACAGCAGATGCAGCCGCCCGGAAACCCATGATCGCAGAGATATACAAACATTATCAAATGCGTTGCAGGCAAAGCGACACCATGGATTTCGACGATTTATTGCTGCAAACCAATATTTTATTCCGGGACTTTCCGGAAATACTGGATAAATACCAGCAAAAATTCAACTATATCCTGGTCGACGAGTACCAGGATACCAATTATTCCCAGTATCTGATCATCAAAAAACTGTCAGAAAGGCATCACAACTTATGTGTTGTCGGAGACGATGCACAAAGCATATACTCCTTCCGGGGAGCCCGCATTGAAAATATTCTGAATTTCCGGAATGATTATCCCGACTACCGCCTCTTCAAACTGGAACAAAACTATCGTTCTACGACAACCATCGTCGAAGCGGCAAACAGTATCATCAATAAAAACAAAGAACAAATCCCCAAACGGGTTTTCTCTGAAAATGAGGAAGGAGAAAAAATAAAAATATTGCGAGCCTTATCGGATAAAGAAGAAGGGTTTCAGGTAACCAACGAAATTTTCAAACTGGCCAACTACGAACAGCAGGAATATTGTGATTTCGCTATACTTTACCGGACAAATGCCCAATCCCGTATCCTGGAAGAAGCTTTACGCAAACGGAACATCCCGTATAAAATATACGGCGGACAATCCTTCTACCAACGGAAAGAGATCAAAGACCTCCTGGCTTATTTCCGGCTGGCCGTCAACCAAAACGACGAAGAAGCCCTGAAACGAATCATCAATTACCCCAAACGGGGAATCGGCGATACCACCGTGGACAGGGTACGGGAAATTGCCCTTCAACACCGGGTCAGTATATGGACCGTGTTGTGTAACCTGGATAAAGTGACAGGTAACTTCAATGCACCGACGATCACAAAACTCAACAACTTCCGGCTACTGATCGAAAAGTTCACGGGACGGGTTTCAGAAGACAACGCATACGACATCGCCGTTTACATCGCACAAACCTCCGGAATCGTGGATGATTTATCTGTCGACAGTACGCCTGAAGGTATCTCACGCAAAGAAAACATCCAGGAGTTACTGAATGCAATCAAAGATTTCAGCGAAACAGCATATAAGGAAGGGGCCAATGAAAAATTGCCCGCTTTTCTGGAAGGCGTTGCCTTACTGACAGACCAGGACAGCGAAAAAGCAGAGGACAATAACAAGGTAACCCTCATGACAATCCACGCAGCCAAAGGTTTGGAATTCCCCAATGTCTTTATGACAGGTATCGAAGAAGAACTGTTTCCGGCCCAACAGAGCACCTCCACACCCTCCGCTCTGGAAGAAGAAAGACGCCTGTTTTACGTTGCCCTCACCCGGGCAGAAAAAAGAGTCGTTATATCTTATGCAAATTCCCGTTACCGGAATGGACAGATCGTTCCGACCCGGCCATCCCGGTTTATCTCAGAAATCGATCCTCATTATGTGGAAGGCTTTATAAGTCCCCGGAACGAATCGTCCGGCTTTAGACTCAAAACTCCCGTTTCTACTCATAAACCGACGATTTCTTTAACCAAGCCGCCTGTAACCGATATCCCGGAATTAGACCGTTCGCGATTGAAACAAATCGAGCCCGGACAGGTCATTCCCGGTATGATCATCTTCCATCCGACATTCGGAACGGGTAAGGTCATCGCCCTGGAAGGACTGGGCGTAAATAAAAAAGCAAAAGTTCTCTTTACAAAAGAAGGAAACAAAACGTTATTGTTAAAATTTGCAAAAATATATACACAAGAAGACTAATTATACTGTTTAAATAACCAAAAAAGCTTATCTTTGTCACACAATTCTAAAAAGTTCTCCGGCAAACAACAATTGTACTTTCCCGGAACTTTCCAAAAAAGGAAATAAAAATTTAAAGGCAAAGCAAGCCGTACATATCTTCAAAATTGCTGAAAAGCACTCCAAAATTATCGGAACGCATGGACTATAATACCCAAAAGAAAAAACTGCTTCTTCCCGAATACGGTAGAAATATTCAAAAAATGGTGGATCATATATTAACGATCCAGGATCGGGACGAGCGTACCCGGGCTGCTAAAACGATTATCGACGTCATGGGTAATCTGTACCCTCATTTACGGGATGTTCCGGATTTCCGCCATAAACTATGGGATCATTTGGCGATCATGTCCGGTTTCAAATTAGATATCGAAACGCCCTATCCGCTTCCTTCTCTGGAAAAAATAAATGAGAAACCGGAAAAACTCCCGTACCAGACCAATCACATCAAATACCGGCACTACGGAAAATTAGTTGAAAAACTGATTGAAAAAATCAAGGAAACAGAAGATCCCGAACAAAAAAGAGCCTTAATTGTCCTTACGGCCAACCACATGAAAAAATCCTTCCTGACGTGGAACAAAGACAGTGTCGAGGACGAACAAATTTACAACGACATCAACACTTACTACGGCAGTTCCGTCATTTTACCGGAAGGAATGACCCTCTCAAATTCCAAAGACCTGTTGCAAAAGAAAAGCAAACCCAGTTCCAACAAACCGATGGTTAACAAAAACAACAACAAGAACAACGGGAAAAATAACAACAACGGCAACAACCATAACTATTACAAAAAGCAACATTAAAAGCCGCTCCACCCTTTTTCATGAAAGTCACAGTTATTTTCGGAAGCAACACCGGCAACCGGCAAGAGATCATAGAAAAAGCGATTTCGGCCCTGGCTTTGCATGCCGGAGAAATAATGGAAATGTCTTCTTATTACGAAACCGAGCCTTGGGGATTCGATAGTCCGGAAGTCTTTTTAAACCGCATCGTATTATTCGACACGGCATTGTCGCCCCGGGATTTTTTGGCATCCTGCCTGCAAACAGAACAACAATTGGGGCGGGTTCGCCATACAGGTCCACGCTACCAATCCCGCACAATCGACATTGACATTCTCTTCTACGAATCGATCATTCTCAATACTCCGGAACTGACCATTCCTCATCCCCGGATCACCGAACGGAATTTCGTACTCATTCCGTTGAATGAACTGATGCCGGAATTCCGGCATCCTGTATTCAACGAAACAATCGCCGATTTATTGAAAAAAAGTCCGGATCATCTGCTTGTAAAGAAACTACCGGATTTGAACTTTTAACTGTATCTCACAATCTCCGCACCGATTGCATTCAATTTATCATCGATATGCTCATATCCCCTGTCTATCTGATCGATATTGTGAATGGAACTGGTACCTTTAGCCGATAATGCCGCAATGAGCAAGGCTATACCCGCCCGGATATCGGGAGAGGTCATTTTCGTCGCCCGCAACTGGGATTCATGATTTTGTCCGATTACGGTTGCCCGGTGGGGGTCACAAAGAATGATCTTCGCTCCCATATCAATCAGCTTATCCACGAAAAAAAGCCGGCTTTCAAACATCTTCTGGTGAATCAACACACTTCCTTTCGCCTGCGTAGCCACAACCAGGAACACACTAAGTAAGTCCGGCGTCAAACCGGGCCAAGGCGCATCTGCCATCGTCAGTATGGAACCGTCGATAAAATCTTCGATCATATAATGCTCCTGCCGGGGAATAAATAAATCATCATTGCGTTCTTCTACCCGCACACCCAATTTCCGGAAAGCATCCGGAATAATTCCGAGCTGACGGATATTCACATCTTTGATCGTAATCTCCGACCGGGTCATCGCTGCCAAACCGATGTAACTGCCTACTTCGATCATATCCGGCAAACAACGGTGGCGGCATCCATGCAACTCACGAACCCCTTCTATGGTCAGTAAATTAGAGGCTATACCTGAAATTTTAGCTCCCATGGAATTCAGCATCAGACACAGCTGTTGTACATAAGGCTCACAAGCTGCATTGTAAATCGTCGTTACTCCTTCAGCCAACACGGCAGCCATGATGATATTCGCCGTACCTGTCACCGATGCTTCGTCCAGTAACATATAATTTCCCTTCAATTTGGCTGCAGAAGCTTTAAAGCAACTATTCAACGCATCGTATTCGAATGTTGCTCCCAATTTTTCAAACCCGAGGAAATGGGTATCCAACCGCCGGCGCCCGATCTTATCACCTCCGGGCTTCGGAATAATGCCACAGCCGTGAATTGCCAGCAAGGGACCTAAAATCATAATCGATCCCCGCAAACTTACAGCTTTATTATAAAAATCTTCAGTTTCAAAATAACGGTAATCGATCCCCGAAGCACAAAAAGCAAATTCTCCGTGCGATATATGCTCCACCTTCACTCCCATGCCCTGTAACAATTCGATCAATTTTAAAACGTCCAATATCTCCGGGACATTGGAAATAACCACTTCTTCTTTCGTCAGCAAGGTGGCACATATCACTTGCAATGCTTCATTCTTAGCACCTTGGGGACAAAGTTCTCCTTTCAGCCTCCGTCCTCCGGTAATTACAAACCTGCTCATAGTACTCGGTATTTATCTCAAAATAAAATCTGTTCCATCGTTTGTAAAACTATTAAAAAAGAAAGCAAAATCCAACGTTTTAATTTACGATTTTAGATTTACGATTTTAGATTAAATGAATCTGACAAGGAATCAGGTTGTCAGACAATCTAAAATTTACAATCTAAAATCGTCAATCTAAAATTCTCTTTAGCGTTGGCTTGTGCATTTAATCTAAAATCGTAAATCATAAATCTAAAATTCTTTTAGGGTTGCCTTGTGGGTATAATCTAAAATCATAAATCTAAAATCTAAAATTTTCTTTAGGGTTGGCCTGTGGGTTCAATCGTAAATCGTAAATCGTAAATCGTAAATCGTAAATCTAAAATTTATAAGTACATTATTTTACTGTAAAACAAAAAATATTCGACATTGCCCTTGTGTCAAAAAAATTATATGGCTACTTTTGTAAACAATGTTCCGGTTAACAGCAATTATTTAAATGATTTAATCGACCCGGTTATTTACTACAGACATCTAAAATCAAAACGATTAATATAAATTCTATGAAAAGTTTTTTAAAATACACCCTTGCAACCATCGTCGGAGTGATCATCGTACATATTCTGATGATTTTCATATTCTTCGGTTTTATCGGAATTATCGCGTCTTTCGGCGACAAGCCGGCTGAAGTAAAAAACAACAGTATTTTACATCTTCAGTTTAAAGGAAATATTCCGGACAGAGCTTCCGCAAACCCCATGGACAATTTTAACTTTATGTCCATGAAATCGATAGAATCTACAGGCTTGAACGACATTTTAAAAAACATCGGAAAAGCCCAAAAAGACGACCGGATTAAAGGTATTTATCTGGACCTTACCGAAATTGAAAGTAATTTCGGAGGATTGGCCACAACAGTTGAAATCCGCAATGCATTACAAGAATTCAAAGCAAGCGGCAAATTCATCTACAGTTATTCGAATTTAGGATATTCCCAAAAAAGTTATTATTTGGCAACAATTGCCGACAGCGTCTTTGTAAATCCGGAAAGTCCGCTGATTTTAGCGGGTATGGGAGGCACCAGCTTTTTCTACAAAGACATGCTGGATAAAATCGGCTTGAAAGTAGACATCGTAAAAGTCGGCAAATACAAATCAGCAGTAGAACCGTTTACGCAAACAGAAATGAGTCCGGCCAACCGCGAACAGATCGAAACCTATTTAAAATCACTTTGGGGACATCTGTTACTAGGCATTTCCGAAACCCGTCCGATCAGTGTCGATTCTCTGAATTGGCTGGCAGATCATCTGGAAATCCGCACTCCTGAGACAGACAAAGCATACGGTCTTTTTGACGGCGTTTTCTATGAAGACACCATGCTCGATATACTAAAAGAGAAATGTGGTATAAAGCCTGAAGATAAGTTGAACTTTATCAGTTTAAACGATTATAAAAAGGCTGCTGTTCCCAATATAAAAAGCGAAATTATAAAAGATAAAATTGCCGTCATATATGCTTCGGGAGAAATCGGCATATCCCAAACGGCAACGACAATCGGGCCGGAACTGGCACAAACAGTACGTAAAGCCCGGAAAGATAAAAACATCAAAGCCATCGTCCTGCGTGTCAATTCTCCGGGAGGAAGTGCTTTAACATCCGATATCATCTGGCGGGAAGTTCAGTTGGCCAGCCAAACCAAGCCGTTTATCGTTTCCATGGGTAACGTAGCTGCTTCCGGCGGCTATTATATTTCCTGTGCTGCCGACACAATTGTTGCCGACCCGACTACGTTAACAGGATCGATCGGTATTTTCGGACAATTCTTCTCCGGAGAAAAACTATTCAAAGACAAAATGGGCATCACGGGAAGTACTGTTAAAACAAATGCTCACAGTGATTTCGGTGGAGGCGCACCGCTTCCCTTGCCTATCAGTAACCGTCCGTTAACTACCTATGAAAAAGAAGTCCTTCAAAAATATATTGAACGGGGTTATGAAACATTCTTGTCCCGGGTGGCTCAGGGACGTCACATGACCAGAGACGAAGTGCACGAAATTGCCCAGGGACGTGTATGGACAGGAGCTGATGCTTTACAGGTAGGTCTGGTTGATGTATTGGGCGGTTTGGAACAAGCGATTGAAATTGCTGCATACAAAGCCGGAATTGAAAAATACAGAATTACAGAATACCCTGTAGAAAAAGATTTTCTGGAAGAATTACTCAATAATTTCTCTTCTTCTGCCAAAACACGGATTATGAAAGAAGAATTGGGCAATTTTTATGAAACATTCCGGCAATTACAGGAATTTAAAAATATACCGCAGGGTCTGATGGCACGGATACCTTACAACTTAGCCATCGAATAAGCCTTGCATTAACATATTTAATTACAGATAATGTTTCTTGCAAGAATCGTATTATTACCATTGAGTTTCGTATACGGACTGATTGTCGGTATACGGAATTCATTCTTCAATATGGGAATACTGAAATCCAAGGAATTCAATGTTCCCATTATATGCGTAGGTAATATTACGGTCGGCGGAACCGGCAAGACACCTCATACGGAACTTATCCTGGCGGAATTGCAGAAAGATTTTCAGGTGGCCTGTCTTAGCCGGGGCTACAAAAGGAAAACCACAGGATTCCGGCTTGCCGATGCTCAATCGACAGCCAATGATATCGGGGATGAGCCGTTGCAAATCAAAAAAAAATTCCCCGATATTATTGTCGCGGTAGACGAAAAACGATGCCGAGGTATTGAAAAACTACTGGCATTACCGGCCCCTCCGCAGGTCATCGTGTTGGACGATGCATTCCAACACCGATATGTCAAAGCCGGCAAAAATATCATAATGATGGATTATAACCGGCCGGTATACAAAGACTACCTTTTACCGGCAGGGCGCTTGCGGGAGACTCCTTACGCTTTGCGGCGGGCCGATTATATCATAACCAGCAAATGCCCGCCGGAACTTACGCCCATCGAAAAACGGCTGGTTTTTAAACACCTGAAAATCAAACCTTATCAACAGCTTTTTTTTACACGGCAAGGTTATGGCTCAATCACAAGCTTATGCTCCGGAAAAACGATAGCACAACCGGAAAAAAAAGCATCGGTTCTTTGCATTACGGGAATCGCTCAACCGGAACCTTACATCGAATACCTGAAACAATTTTCCAGCGATATCACAGTAATACGCTATCCCGATCACCACAACTTCAAGCCGAAAGACATCGCCGAGATTGAAAAAGTATTCCGAAGCATCCGGAATATGAACAAATATATTTTTACGACAGAAAAGGACGCCATGCGTTTAAAAGATTGTAATATCCCGGAAGATATCCTGGAAAGAATATATTACATACCGGTAGAACCTATATTTTTTAATAAAAAAGATATATTAATCAACGAATTAAAGACCTATGTTGCAAAAAATAAAAGATAGCGCAGCTTACATTTCCCGCTTTTTAGACAGAGAGGAATATTCTATTGGGATCATATTGGGAACCGGGCTTGGAGAACTCGGCAAAGCCATCGAAATCAAACACACGATTCCGTATGCAGCAATTCCGAATTTCCCGGTATCTACAGTACAAGGACACAAAGGAAATCTCTTGATCGGGCGCTTCGGCAATAAAAACGTTATTGCCATGCAAGGACGTTTTCATTTTTATGAAGGTTATCCGATGCAGGAGGTTACGTTCCCCGTAAGAGTTTTACATCAGCTCGGCGTCAACCGGCTATTTGTTTCAAATGCAGCCGGAGGTGTCAATACAAATTTCCTGGTGGGAGATTTAATGGTCATCACCGATCATATAAACTTATTCCCGGAACACCCTTTAAGAGGCAAAAATATAGATGAATTAGGACCGCGTTTCCCGGGAATGACAGAAGCTTATAGTCCCCGCCTCATAGCCCTGGCAGAACAGACGGCCCAGGAATTAGGCCTGGAATTGCGCAGGGGAGTGTATGCCGGCTTGCAAGGCCCTTCTTTCGAAACGCCCGCAGAATACCATTGGATTCGGGTAATCGGAGGAGATGCCGTCGGCATGTCTACCGTTCCGGAAATCATTGTAGCCCGTCACATGGGTATGGAATGTTTCGGTATGTCTGTCATTACCAACAGTACCGCTTCTCCGGAATTAATCAAAACCAATCATACAGAGGTCCAGGACATCGGCAACACAGCCCAACCTAAAATGACCGCATTATTCCGGGGAATCATCGAAAAACTCTGAATCACATCTATAAGAGACGCCGGGGGCTTTCAATAAAATTGAAAGCCCCTGTTTTTATTTTACCGGAAAACACAGAGATCAAAAATCGTAAATGCTACAGTATCCATTCGATAACAGGCACCAAAACAGCCGTCATAATTCCCATAACTCCGATTGCCAAACCGCTGATTGCTCCCTCTATCGTTCCGATTTCCATAGCCCGGGCCGTCCCCAGGCCATGCGCTGCCGCTCCCAAAGCCAAACCTTTAGCAATACGGCTTTGTATTCCTAATTTTTCCAAAATAAAAGGACCGACAATTCCGCCAAAAATACCGACGACAATAACGACAACCGCTGCAATGGAAGGGATTCCTCCCGATCTTTCCGCAATACTCATCGCAATCGGAGTCGTCACAGACTTCGGCTCCAACGAAGCAATCAACGCCTGGTCCGCACCAAAATAGCGGGCAATGAATATCACGCTGACAATGCCGGTCACACATCCGACAAATACAGAAGTTACAATAGATACAGCATTCGCTCTCAGAGCCGCAACTTGTTCATACAACAAATACCCCAACACAACCACCGTAGGTCCTAACATAAAATTAATCATACGGCTCCCCCGCTCAAAATCAGGATAAGAAATACCTAAAAAATGTATCAGCAAGGCAAGTACCGGTATGGAAACCAGCAAAGGATGCAGCAATGGCAATTTCGTCTTCCGGTACAACGCAAGCGTTGCTAAATAGACCCCGATCACCAGTGTCAGTATAAATATTTCAGAACTTAAAAGCTGTTTCATAACAAAATCACTGTTGTTTTCTTTTTTCAAACCATTGCTGGGTAAAAGCGACCACTATAATCACAACCACCGTACTCACGGCACAAGCTACCAGCACAGCCTGCCAATAGGCCGATAAAATATCCAACGCATTGATAATCCCCACACCTGCCGGAACAAAAAACAATGCCATATTATCACATAGAAATTTAGCCACAGGCTTGATATGTCCGGGTTTTACCAGTTTCAGACACAATGCCGCGAAAAGCAATATCATCCCGATTACGCTACCGGGAATAAATCCGTTGATCAGCCAACCGACCAACTCGCCCAATACATAAAACAACAATACAATAAAAATGCCGGCCATAAAAAATGCCTATAAATACAGTTCAGGACACAAAGGTAGAACTTTTACCCGGGGAATATTTTCACAGTCATCCTTTTTCAATCAATAAATCACGGAAACGTCTTCATTTTTCACACAATACAATACCGGCACCAAAACGTCCGGCCTGTTTCCCTGCATACCGATAGGAAAAAAACTCATCCGGCCGGCACCGGGTACATAACCCGGAAATTTCAATATGGCGGGCAGACACACCGGCATGTGTCAATACATGAAAATTAGCCATCCACAAATCGACAAAAAATTTATCCGGAACTTCCGAAGCCGTAACCAACTCCGGCATATTTCCGAACTTTTTCCGGAAAACATCCGCCACCTCAGGCCCCACTTCAAAGCAACATCTCCCGATAGAAGGCCCGATACCGGCAATAATATCTGCAGGACAGCAACCGTAATTTTCCCGCATCCCGGCCACAGCTTTACCCGCAATACCGGCAACGGTGCCACGCCAACCGGCATGTATGGCTCCGATAACCCGCTTTACCGGATCGTACAACAACACCGGTACACAATCGGCAGACAAGACGAGCAGGCAAACTCCGGGGACATCCGTAATCATCCCGTCCGTATCCGGCAAACGGCTTTCTTTATCCAAAGCTCCCTTCCCCCAGTCTTCAGCTTTCACAACAGTAATGTGGTCAGAATGTATCTGATGAGCACATACCATCCGGCTTACTTCAAAACCGACAGCCTTTCCCAAATCCATTCGATTGTCCCGGATCATTTCATAATCAGTGCCTTCGGTAAAACCGATATTCTTTTCTCCCGAAGCAACAAAATGTACGATTTCTCCGAAAACGGACAGATTTTCAAAACGGTAAAAAGGGAACAGTCCGTTATCTATTTTTTGCATACCTGCTATCCATTAATTTCTCTGCAGCAGCTAATGTTTCGGGTTTTCCGACATCCATCCATTGCAAGCGGGACGGACAATAGGCCCGGATTTCTGTTTGCGCAGCTATTGACAAATAAAAATCGATAATCGAAAATTTCCCCTCCCACTTATTCATCCATTGAAATACCCGGGGCGAAAGCACATGGATTCCTCCGAAAGCATAAGCCGTATAATGTCCGGGCTGAAAATCAGGATAAGGAGATTTCACCTCCCCGGTCTTTCTGTTTTCCCAACCACACAATCGCTGAGTTCCGTCAAACAGCAAATAACGCGAAGTCTTCCTTTCTCCGGCCAATAATGAAGCCAATGCCCCCGAACGGATATGCGCTTCATAAAATAACCTCAAATCCAAATCGGAAACAATATCGACATTATGAACCAGAAAAGGTTCGTTATCATCCAGAAAACAGGCAGCTTTCCGGATTCCTCCTCCCGTATCGAGTAATTCTTCCCGTTCATCCGAGATATCGATTCTCAAACCGAAATTTTCATGCAAACGGAGAAAGTCGATAATCTGTTGTCCGAAATGATGAATATTAATTATAATGTGATCGAAACCGGCAGCTTTCAAACGCAAGATAACATGTTCCAACATCGGTTTCCCGGCAATCGCCACCAATGCCTTCGGGCAATTATCCGTCAAAGGCCGTAAACGGGTTCCCAATCCGGCTGCAAATACCATTGCTTTCATACATTTCCCCAATAAGTTTCAATATTTTGTTCCCGGTGTATCAAATGTACCCGGACAGCATATGTTTTATACAGATGTTCCGCCAGATGCTGTGCTGCATATACAGAACGATGGCGGCCGCCGGTACACCCGAAACAAACCGTCAGACTCGTAAATCCTCTTTCAAGATAACGTTGCACAGAAGTATCCACCAAAGCATAAACATGCTTAAGAAAAACCGTGATCTCCCCATCCTCTTCCAAAAAACGGATTACAGATTCATCCAATCCGGTCGATTGCCTGTATTGCTCGTATCTACCCGGATTGTGGATTGCCCGGCAATCGAATACAAATCCCCCTCCATTTCCGGAACGGTCTTCCGGAATACCTTTTTTATAAGAAAAGCTATAAACATGAACTGTCAAAACATCTTCCTTTTTTCTCTCCGCAAAACATTCCAATTCTGTCATTTTCAACAACAAAACAGAAAGGTAAGGATACTCCGGAAAACCTTCCCGCAACAATTCTTTTAAATTCGCAATTGCCGGAGGCACACTTTCGATAAAATGTGCCTTCTTTTCAAAATACCCCCGAAAGCCATAAGCACCCAATACCTGAAGCATACGAAACAATACAAAGTGTTTCAAACGGGCATAAAACTCCTGCTCACCGACTACGACGTATTTCTGAAGTGCCAACCGATATTCCTCTGCCAGCTTACGCCTCAATTCCTGTGGATACATCGCTTTGGCCTGCCACAAAAAAGAAGCCACATCATAATAAAAAGGACCTTTCCGTCCTCCCTGAAAATCGATAAAATAAGGATTACCGTCACGTATCATGACATTCCGTGACTGAAAATCCCGGTACATAAAAGCTTCCGGAATCTCTGCCAGCACAACATCTGCCAGCAGATTGAAATCATTCTCCAGATCATCTTCCTGAAAATCAATCCCCGTTGGTTTCAGAAAACAATACTTGAAATAATTCAAATCCCAAAACACCGAGCGACGGTTAAATTCCGGCAAAGGATAACAGCGGTTAAAATCCAGCTCTTTCACCCCTTTAAACTGTATATCCGGCAAAAGAGTTATCGTCTTGTGCAACAAGCTGTATTCAGCCGCTCCGAAACAGCCGCTCCGGCGTGCCGCCGCCAACCCATCGAACAGCAGGCAATCCCCCAAATCCTCCTGCAAATAACACATCCCGTCATCACTCAATGCATATACCCGGGGTACGGGCAACCCTTGCCGGATAAAATATTCCGACATATAAACAAAAGCCCGGTTTTCTTCAGCCGAAGTCCCATTTACCCCGATCCGTATGTAATGCATACTTTTCATGCGGAAATATTGCCGGTTCGAACCGGCAGCCGACAATGCAACGATCTCGCCGGGACGCTCGCCCGTATCCGATAAAAACAATTCGGTCAATCCTGATGTATCCATAAATACTCAATTAGCTCCCGAAAATACAATTTAAAAACGAAATTTTCAGAATTTACAGGCCGGGAAATCGGACTTTTAAAAAACCGGTTTCAAATTATTCTCAAATTTCTTTGTAATTTATAATGAATGACATATCTTTGCAAGCCGTTAATGAAGAAAATTATAAATAAATAGATACGAGATGAAAAAAGGCATACATCCTGAAAATTACAGACTGGTAGCGTTTAAAGATATGTCTAATGGAACGACTACTCTTACCAAATCAACCGCTGCAACAAAAGAAACGATTGAAATTGATGGTGTTGAATATCCGTTGGTGAAATTGGAAATTTCCAATTCTTCACATCCGTTTTATACCGGTAAAGTGAAATTGGTCGATACGGCAGGACGTGTTGATAAGTTCATGAACCGTTACAAAACACATATGGAAAACAGAAAAAAATAATTTCTGCATGAAAAATAAATGAGGCCGCCTTAAAAAGCGGCCTTTTTTATTGGTCATATTTTTCGGAGGCTCGTATACCTTTTACACCTTTGGCATGAGAATTGCCCTATAGGGAGATAAACATTATATTTGCACTATATTGACAAAATGTCAGTTAGATCATCTATAAATTCTGTAATAACTAAAATTGAGAAGGAGAAGTAAATGGATAAAATAGATTTCAGAAAAATGCTGCTGGATGAGATTACAGAGGAATCTTCGGATTTTTTACCGATCATTGGTGATGAAAAAGAGCTGTTGAACAACGATATCAACATACCTGACACACTGCCAATATTACCGCTTCGGAATACCGTTCTATTTCCGGGCGTAATTATTCCCGTAAATATCGGCAGAGATAAATCGTTAAAGCTAATTAAATATGCTTACAAAGAAAACGCCTTAATCGGTGTTATCGCACAAAAGGATACAAACACAGAAAATCCGGAGTTCGACGATCTGTTTAAAATCGGAACCGTAGCCTCTATCCTGAAAATTCTGGAAATGCCGGACGGCACAACGACAGCTATCGTTCAGGGGAAAAGGCGCTTTCTGTTGGAAGATATCTTATACGATGATCCGTACCACGTCGGAAAAATCATATTAAAACAAGAAGAACGGATGCCGGAAAACGATCCGGAATACAATGCCATTGCCGAATCTTTAAAAGACATGGCCTCTAAGATCGTGAAATATTCCAGCCACATCCCGAGCGAAGCCGGTTTTGCTTTGAAAAACATCGAAAGTATGTTGTTTCTGATCAATTTCATATCTTCCAATACGGATGTGGAATACAGAAGCAAACAAGAATTACTGGAAATTGACAGCCTTAAACAACGGGCCATCAAATTACTGGAGATATTAAGTAAGCAAGTGAGCTTACTTGAATTGAAAAATGATATCCAGAAAAAGGTTAAAAGCGATATCGACAAGCAACAACGGGAATATTTCCTTCATCAGCAGATGAAAACCATTCAGGATGAATTAGGAGGTAATCCGGCCGATGAAGAAATCAAAGAGCTCGAAGAAAAAGCTTCCCAGAAGGAATGGAGTGATTCGGTCAGGGCTGTTTTTGACAAAGAACTGAGTAAACTCAAAAGATTAAATCCGGCTGCCCCCGACTATTCGGTGCAATCCAACTATCTGCGGGAACTGATCGACCTTCCGTGGAACCATTGTTCCAAAGACAATCTCGATCTCAATCATGCAAAGAAAATATTGGACGGGGACCATTACGGACTGGAAAAAGTAAAAGACCGGATACTGGAATACCTGGCTGTATTAAAACTGAAAGCCGATATGAAATCGCCGATATTGTGCCTTTACGGTCCTCCGGGGGTCGGCAAAACCTCATTGGGAAAATCCGTTGCCAAAGCCATCGGCAGAGAATTTGTACGCATGTCATTGGGTGGTTTGCATGACGAATCTGAAATCCGGGGACACCGGAAAACGTACATCGGTGCTATGCCCGGCCGTATTATCCAAAGCATAAAAAAAGCCGGCACATCCAATCCCGTATTCATTCTGGATGAAATCGACAAAGTCGGTAATGATTTCCGGGGAGACCCGCAATCGGCCTTACTGGAAGTGCTCGATCCGGAGCAAAACACCAATTTCCATGATAACTTTCTGGACGTTGATTATGACTTGTCGAAGGTTATGTTTATTGCAACAGCGAATGATCTTTCGACAATCGCTCCGCCTTTACGCGACCGTATGGAAATTATAGAAGTCAGCGGTTATCTGATCGAAGAGAAAAGAGAAATTGCCAAACGCCATTTGATACCCAAACAAATGGAAAATCACGGGATAAGTGAAAAAAATATAGAGATCCCGGATGATATAATCGATATGATCATCGACAAATACACCCGGGAATCCGGAGTACGAAGTCTGGATAAAATCATCGCCAAGATCATGCGGCAGATTGCCCGCAAGGTAGCGATGAACAAAAAGTTCCACATCGTTCTGGACGCCGATAAGCTAAAAGAATACCTCGGTTCTCCGATTTTTTCCAGGGAAGAATACCAGGGCAACGACCTTCCGGGAGTTGTCACAGGTTTGGCATGGACAGCCGTAGGCGGTGATATCCTGTTCATCGAATCAAGCTACAGCAAAGGGAAAGGACACCTGAGCCTAACGGGAAATCTGGGAGATGTAATGAAGGAATCGGCAACGCTGGCGCTCGAATACATCAAATCACATGCAGCCGAAATCGGACTGGATACAAACCTATTCGACGACCGGGATATCCACATCCACGTTCCTGCCGGAGCTGTCCCCAAAGACGGTCCTTCCGCCGGAGTCACCATGGTCACCTCCCTCGTATCTTCTCTGACAGGACGAAAAGTAAAAAAAGCCCTGGCCATGACGGGCGAAATAACATTGAGAGGCAAGGTGCTACCGGTAGGCGGTATCCGTGAGAAAATACTGGCAGCCAAACGTGCCGGTATCAAGGAAATCATCTTGTGCAGTGAGAACCGGAAAGACATCGAAGACATCAAGAAAGAATATCTGAAAGGTCTGAAGTTCCACTACGTAGATACCATAGAAGAAGTGCTGAAATATGCATTATTGTAATAACAAAAGAAACGTGGCAAAAGCTGAGCTTTTGCCACGTTATTTTTTACTGGAAATCATGATTTAGCCAATAACTTTCCGAAATTCATTTCCCCGTTTCCCAAAGCCACCGAAAGATCACCATCTGAAAATACAGGCAAACCCGAAACTGATATCCAACCAACGGAATTTCCATTTGTCCCGGGTAATCGTTTCGTCGGTCTCCAGGTCTGTCGCTTTCACACGCTTGTATTGCAAACTGCTGAAAGTAGCTTCGGCAGCCCAACGATCCGTAATCCGGATCCAGACACCCGGCTTCAATGTCGATGTCCACAGAAAATGTTTTCCGTCATTTCCTTCTTTCATATAACTGCGTCCCCAGCCCCAACCGGTTTCTGCACGTAAAAAAGGACGTACCTGTCCTCCTCCGAAATCATAACGGATAAAAGGTACAATCTCTCCCGTATGCTGGCGTCCCCGCAAATCTTTCGTATATTCATACCCGACTCCGACACCGACAGCCAGGCCATTCCGGATAAAATAAGCCAAAGAGGGGGCAACTTTTATTGTGTACCCGGCCTTCTTCCGTTCCCCGTCCGGCATCAACACCCGTCCCCCATTCATATAATTAATTCGTCCTCCGATCACCCATTCCTGACTGTATTGGGCTTTAACCGCCGTCCCCGCAAGTAACAGTAAAATAAAAAAAGTCCATCTATTCATCGAGGCTTCGTGTTATTTTTTTGACTAACTTATATTTATTAAAAAACTCCCGCAAAATAACCCTCAATACGGTATAAGCAGGAATTGCCAAAATCATTCCGGGTACTCCCGCGATATTCCCAGCCATCAAGATCACCAGAAATATCTCCAACGGATGAGCATGCACACTATTTCCATAGATAAAAGGCTGGAAAACGACATTGTCTATCAATTGGGTGAAAAGCATTACAATGATCATGTATATCAACAAAGGCAATAAATCCGTATAAAAAGGCATATCGATATTCAAAACAATACCAACCGATACCCCGAAGATAATCCCGATCAACGGCCCGATATAAGGGACAACATTCAATATCCCGGAAATCAAACCGATCAAAATGGCATTGGGGAAACTGAATCCGATAAGCAACAAGCCCAGCGTATTTATCGTCATCACCCCGATCACTTCAACAATAATACCTACAAAGTAGCGGATTAATAAATTCTGTATCGAGTCTAAAGCATTCCGTCCTCCTTCTTCAAACCTAGAAGGCAATACAGCCAAAACCATCCCGCTAAAAAGCCGGCTGTCCTTTAAAAAGAAAAAAGAAATAAACGTAATGGAAAAAAGAGCCACACAAATACCGCTGATAGTGCCTGCCAAGGAATCGAAAATAGAACGGATTTTCGTGACACTGACCAATGAACTCAATCCTTCCGAAATGTACTCGCCCACATCCCTGTCCCGCTCGATAATTCCGTACTCCCGCAATACATTGCCGAAATCATTCACCGGCCCCGACAACTTACTCATCACTCCCTCGACACTGATCGTTCCCAAATTCTCAAATTCATGCGTGACAACAGGTATTACCGTTATGATAAACAAGACAAAAACCGTCCATAAAGCAAGTAATGTCAAACCGGCTTTTATTCCGTCATGCAATTCATGCCCGCGAATCCGAACCTTACCCAATAGGTTTACAATCGGTTTACCCAAAAACGAAATCACTGCCGCAACCAATACATAAGCGATAATCGTCGAAAAATACCAGCAAAATAAACCGACACATATCAACCCGATAAATCCTAAAAAATATTTGCCGAAATTATTCATACTTACAATATTTGTAGAACAGTCAAAAATAAAGAAATATTGACATATAAAAAATTTATTTATTTCAAATTAAAAAAAATGGGAATATTGAAAAACATTCATATCTTTATTTCGTTTTTAACACTTTAGGCTATTACCATGTTAAAACGCATCTGGAACTTATATTATGATGGATTCCGTCATTTGCCGCGCTGGGCAAGAATTGTATGTGTAATCGTCATAGCCAAGCTACTGATCATGTTTATTGTATTCAAATTTAGCCTTATGCCGAACTATTTGAATACACATTATACTACGGATCAGGAAAAAAGTAATCATGTTTTTAAGGAACTAACAACAAAACCCTAAAATTATGCTATACGAAATCTCATCGGATTCTTTATTGGAATGGTCTCGTTGGCAATTTGCCATGACAGCCATTTACCATTACATGTTTGTACCTCTCACCCTCGGATTATCGTTTTTACTCGCCGTCATGGAAACCATGTGGGTACGTACCGGTAAAGAAGAGTGGTTAAATGCAACAAAATTCTGGATGAAGCTATTTGCCATCAACTTTGCCATCGGAATCGCCACGGGTTTGATACTGGAATTTCAGTTCGGCTCCAACTGGTCGAACTATTCCTGGTTTGTCGGAGATATTTTCGGCGCTCCGCTGGCTATAGAAGGATTATTTGCCTTTTTTCTGGAAGCAACCTTCTTTGCCGTCATGTTCTTCGGCTGGAATAAAGTCAGTAAAAAATTCCATCTGGTGTCGACCTGGATGGTATTTCTCGGTTCCAATATTTCCGCCTTATGGATATTGGTAGCCAATGCCTGGATGCAAAATCCGGTAGGCACTGAATTTAATCCTTTAAGCGCCCGCAATGAAATGGCTGATTTCTGGGCCGTACTGTTCTCGCCGACAGCCATGAACAAATTTTTCCATACGGTCACATCAGCCTACACCCTTTCGGCTTGCTTTGTTGTCGGCGTAAGCGCCTGGTTTATTCTGAAAAAAAGGAATCTGGAGTTTGCCCGGAAAAGTATTCTACTCGGCTCGGTATTCGGTATATTCAGTATCCTGGTCACCATCTTCACCGGCGATACGACGGCACAAGACGTTACCCGTACACAGCCGATGAAACTGGCAGCCATGGAAGGTCTTAACGAAGGCGGTAAAGGTGTCGGTCTCACCGTAGTCGGCATTCTCTCGGCAGATCCTTCATTGCCCAGTCCGAGAATGAAAACCGTCGAGTACGGATTTACGCTCCCCAAACTTCTCTCCCTGATGAGTTACAGAGATACGGAAGCCTTTGTGCCCGGTATCCGGAATATTTTGGACGGCTATACTTCCTATGAAGGTATTGCGTATCCCTCTGTTGAACAACGTATGGCCAACGGCCGGAAAGCGATAGAGGCTTTAAAAAGCTATAAAAAAGCCGTACAGGACGACAACCAACAGGTAGCAGACAGTACACTTCGTGTCTTGAAAGAAAATTATTCCGATTTCGGATACGGCTATCTGGAATCACCCTACGATGCAATTCCTCCGGTTCCGCTGGTATTTTACAGCTTCCGTATCATGGTCGGTCTGGGAATGCTCTTTGTCGCTTTATTCATCCTGTCCTGGTGGTATGCCAAAAAACGAAAATTCGACAAATTTAAATTCATTCCGTACCTCGCCATAATTTGTGTTCCGCTGGCTTATATTGCTTCCCAATGCGGTTGGATCGTTGCGGAAGTCGGTCGCCAACCCTGGATCATACAGGATTTGATGCCCGTCAATGTCGCCATCACACGCATTGCCTCCGGTTGGGTCGTAACCACGTTCTGGATGTTTGCCATACTCTTTACCCTTCTGTTGATTGCAGAGATCGGTATTATGTTCTCTCAAATCAGGAAAGGCCCGAAAGAGACATTATAATTTATAAATCGATTTACGAACTAAAACATTCCGATTATGTCATTATATTTCTTACAACACTATTGGTGGATATTAATCTCCATTTTAGGGGGGGTACTGGTATTCCTGCTATTTGTACAAGGCGGACAAAGCTTACTATATACCTTGGGTAAAAACAAAGAAGAACGGGATCTGATCGTCAACAGTCTCGGTCACAAATGGGAACTTACGTTCACAACCCTTGTCGTATTCGGGGGAGCCTTTTTCGCCAGTTTCCCTCTGTTTTATTCAACAAGCTTCGGCGGCGCATACGGTGTATGGATGCTGATCCTTTTTTGCTTCGTACTCCAGGCCGTATCGTTTGAATACCGTAACAAACCGAGAAATTTCTTAGGCACCCGTACCTATGAAGTTTTCTTAATGGTCAATGGTTTTGCGGCCCCACTTCTACTGGGAGCTGCAGTAGCTACATTTTTTACCGGTTCTCCGTTTCGTCTGGGTATGATGCACGATGTAGAATGGACCACTCCCTGGCGGGGATTAGACGCTTTATTCGTCATCACCAACTATTTTCTGGCTTTGGCTGTATTTTTCCTGGCCCGGACACTGGCAGCCCTTTACTTTATCCTCACCGTCGACAACAAAGACATCCGGACCAGAAGCCATAAACAAGTACTTTACAACTCGCTTCCGTTTGTCCTTTTCTTCCTGTTGTTTTTAGGCTCCATCCTCATAGGCAAAGGATATGCCATTACTCCGGACGGAACAATAGCACTCGTAGAATACAAATATTTTCAGAACCTGCTGGAAATGCCGTTAAACACAGTCATTCTTCTTATCGGAGTAATCGGAGTTTTATTCGGTATTATCCGGGCTATTCTGGTTCCACAGTGGAATAAAGGCATCTGGTTTGCCGGAGCCGGCACCGTATTGACTGTCGTCGGACTGTTCATCATTGCCGGATTCAACAACACGGCTTTCTATCCTTCATCCGTCGATCCGGATTCCTCACTGACAATCTATAATTCGTCGTCTTCACTTTACACCCTGAAAGCCATGTCATGGGTATCGCTGATCGTTCCCATTGTTATTGCTTACATCTGGTATGCATGGCGTTCCATGACACGCAAAGCGATGAATATAAAAGACCTGGAAGAATCAGACAATAAATATTAAACTCAGAAACGACACAGAAGCAAAAACTTCTGTGTCGTTTTTTATTCTGTCCGGGAAGCAACCGGAACACTCCCGTAAAATGTTCAAGATTCCGTATATTTACAATATATCCCCGATGATCCGGCGATAACCGGCATCGAGCTCCTGAAACAAATCCTTTTCCAAAATTGAAAACTCATCCCGGCTCCTCGTCAATACAATCTTACGGCCGCGAAGCAAATGTATGTAATCACAGATCCCCGTCAGAGACTGTAATATATGGGAGGTCAGCAGAATCGTCGTCCCTTGTCCTCTCAATCTGTCCAATATCAACATCAAAACTCTCGATGCTTCCATATCCAAACCGTTAAACGGTTCATCCAATATCAAAAGCGGTTTGTTTTGTTTCATTAGCCCCATCAAAGCCAGCTTCTGTTTCATTCCGGTAGAATAATTTTCAATCAATTCCTGCAAAGGCAAATTGAACAAGCGATTCCATTCCTCCTGATTGTAGCGGGGCAGATTCGCCGGAAACAAACTCAGATATTCAGTTCCTGTTATACGTGAATAAAAAAAATTCTCGGTTTCCAAAAAACCGATATCAGTCCGCTTCAACGGCAGCCCTTTCCACAATACAGTTCCGCGATCTTTTTTCTTTATCCCGAATAAAGCATTCAGGAAAGTTGTTTTGCCGGATCCGTTCAATCCGACAATTCCGTGCACACACCCGGCTTTCCAATTGACGGATAAATTTTCCAACACCTTGGTGTTGCCGTATGAAACCGATAATTCTTTAATCGAAAGCATAAAAATAGGTATCTAAATTCTTCAATGCACTATAATACAAAAATAAATTGGCAACAAACACGATACCCGCAAAAGGCAGCAGCAGCGACAATAAGCCCACGGCTGAAATAATTAACGAGCGGACAGTGCTATAAGTATTCGGACGATAATATGTATATTTCATCAATATTCCGAACACAAACAGATTCAAAGCGGCAAAATAAGCCGACAGCGTATATATCCAATAAGAATAATGTATAAATGCAATACAGCAAAAAGGCAACAAAGCCAATGCAAAATAACCGGTGTGCCGGATCAGTTTCCGATTCAAAAAAAGACTTGGAGTAAGAGCTGTAGCCTCCAGTACGTTACGCGGTTCATTTTCCAGATAAAAAGAAAGTACGAGCAACGTAAAAAAAACGAATGCAGCAATCGCTATTCCCCAAAAGAAGATTCCACCCATCATTAAAAAAAGACACAGCCAAAGTGACAACACATTCTGCCGGATACCGCAACGCCATTCAAAACAAGTAACCGGCACAGGACGAAGAAAAACAGTGTATGTACAAACCGCTGTTGACAATGGCGGAACAAAAGCAATACCCAATAAAACCAGTATATAACACAACAAAGGAGTATACTCTTCATGAAAAAGCAAGCAGCCGATGATAAAGCATGAATAGAAACAATATTCCCCGAAATAAAGCCACTGGGGCCGTGAAACCTGTTTATATAAAAACAAAAAATCTTTTCTTTTCCGGTGAAGCAATAAAAACAAAACAGCCGATACGGAAAGTATCCCCCAGTTATAAGGTTGACCGCCCATCTTTTGCCACAGGAACAAAAAGCCAAACGGCACAATAACACACCATACGAAAATGATACGAAACAGACCGATTTCACCCATCCAGCGCCAGATTTGCATAAGCCGGATCCATAGTAAACGGGGAAATACTCGGGTCTTCATCTTATATATGTATTGGAGAAAATAAATCTACAAAAAATCCCGCAGATTCCGGAGAATCCACAGATAAATTGTTTACCTGCAAAATCTGCGCAATCTGCGAGAAAATATACCTGTTCCGCTTATCGTTTTCTGACAGGCGTAATCACTACATTAAACGTATAATCGTCATAAGGCAATAAATAGGGTTCCAGCGGCCATGCGCCCCAGCTATTGATACATCCCAGTCCCATTTGTTTCAGATCAAACGACAAGGTTGTCAAATCCCGCGTTTTCAGATCACCCGAATGACGTTGGTGCTTACGGGTACCCTCATCAAGATCATCCTGCAGATAGGGTAATGCAGAAGCAGAGAACGGCACGTCGGAACGGATTTCCAATCCACGTCCGTCGATATCTGTCAGCTTCCACCAGCGAATATCCGTCTTGGTGCCCGATTCCTGCGGACGTATATACGGATAGTACTGATCTTTCACCAACTGCCGGTAACGGCCGATATTCTCACTGAAATTCCGGTCACTGTAATTTTCTACCGGTCCGCGTCCGTAGTAATCAATACGGTCAAAGCCTCCCGGCATAACCACCTGCATACCGAAACGGAAAAGGTGAGGCATTTTTTCTTTACTCTTATCGACCTTCATATCCTGACAGATACGAATCTCTCCCTCGTAATTTATCTCATAAATCATCTTCAAGGCAGCAGACACTCCCGGCATTTCATAATCGACGGTAACAAGAGCATTCGTACCGTTCTGTTCGGCTTTGAAACCTTTGACTTTCATTTCCGGATTTTTCCAGCTCCGGAAACGATTTTGCAAATTCGCACCCATATCGTTATCTGTCGGAGCACGCCAGAAATTAGGCTGCAAACTATAACCGTATTCCAGCATTTCCAATCCGTTCATGGAAAGTCCGCGAATCCAGCCGTTACGTTTATCGAATGTCACCTGAGTTTCGCCAGTCGTCAATACAACATGTACCAGATCTTCATATATCTTCACAGCCTTATCGGATGCGGCAATAGAAGCATTAAAACCGGTATAAGGCTGAACCGACAGTTGGTCTTCAGCAACAACATAACCTGCTTGCAACAGTTGTTTGGCACGTTTCAATTTATACGACACATTCAGCAACAGTTCCTTTTCGGTACGAGGCAATTGATATCCCAAAGCCACCTGTTCCGTAGCTAAGGGCGCAACGTTCAACTGAGCCACAACACCGCTTTCAATTGCTTCTCCGTCTGCCAGCAACGTCCACTCCATGTAATAATCAGAGAGATCAATAAAGAAATTTTCATTGTAAACATTCACCAGGCCCTTTTGCAAATCAACCGGAGTCGTCCAAATAGATTGGTATACCTTTTTAACTTCATTCATATGGGGATTAGGTACACGGTCGGGACTGATCAAACCGTTACAGTTGAAATTGTTATCCGAGCCGTCATAAAGGTTAAAATCTCCACCGTACGTATAAATCATAGAACCGTCGCGGGAATAACCGCGCAATCCCTGATCTACATAATCCCAGATAAAACCACCCTGCAATTTCGGATATTTACGGATCAGGTCCCAATATTCTCTGAATCCCCCTTGTGAATTTCCCATCGCATGAGCATACTCGCATTGAATCAAAGGACGCGGATCATCACTTTTGGCAAATTTTTCCATCCAGTTCAGATCATCGTACATCGGACACATAATATCGGTGTGGGCTTTGCTCCCAGCCTGTTCATACTGTACGGCACGGCTCCCATCTCTTTCTTTGATCCATTTATAGCATGCTTCAAAATTAGGCCCGTCTCCGGCTTCATTTCCCAGCGACCAGAAAATAATGGAAGGATGATTTTTAAAAGCTTCCACCATTCGTTGATTTCTTTCCAGATGAGCTTTGGCATAAGCGGGATTTTTCGCCAGAGTTCTTTCCCCGTATCCCATTCCGTGCGATTCGATATTGGCTTCACAGACCAGATAAATACCGTACTCATCACACAGATTGTACCATTCCGGATCATCCGGATAATGACAGGTACGGATTGCATTCAAATTATTCTCTTTCATAACCTGAATATCCTGAATCATCCGTTCACGACTTACATAATACCCTGTCAACGGATCCATTTCATGACGGTCTGCTCCTTTAAACAACACCGGTTTACCGTTCACCCATATTTGTCCCAAATCTTTTTTCAACTCGATTTTCCGGAATCCGACACGTTGAGGGATAACCTCCAGTACCTTACCGGCAGCATTTTTTAAAGTAAACGTCAATGTATAAAGATTCGGTTCTTCGGCACTCCATTTAGCCGGATTACTTACTTCAATAAAAGTCCGGATATTTCCTTTACCATCCGGCCGTACTTCTTTTTTACCGACCGTCGCCCCATTCATGTCCTTCAATTCCAACTCTACCGATCCGCCACCACGGGTAACATTGGCTACAACATCCAATTTTCCGTCCTTATAAGCAGCATCCAAATCGGGCGTAATAAAAATATCCTCGATATGCACCGGAGTCCTTGCGTACAGGTAAACGTCCCTGCCGATTCCCGATAAACGCCAAAAATCCTGATCTTCCAGATAACTACCGTCACACCAACGATAGACCTGCATAGCAATCAGATTCTTTCCCGGCTGCAAATATTTAGTGATATCAAACTCTGCCGCCATTTTACTATCCTCACTATACCCTACAAATTTACCGTTCACCCATACATACAGATTCGAAGTCGCAGAACCGACATGCAGATACACTTGCCTGCCTTTCCAATCGGCAGGTAAATCAATCGTTTTGCGATACGATCCGACATGATTATTTGCAGACTCCACCAGCGGCGGATTGCTACGAAACTGATTCGACCAGGCATACCCCACATTCTTATATAAAGGATCACCGTATCCGTTCACTTCCCATATACCCGGTACCGGGAAATCGACCCAACACTGATCCTCAAAACCGACCTGATAAAAATTAACCGGCTTCTCCGTTTCATTCTGCACCCAATTAAATTTCCACATGCCATTCAAAGACATAAAATTGGACGCTTTTTCTTTAATGCCTGCTTGCGCCGATTCAACAGAAGGATAGGCAAAATAAGCCGCCCTCATCGCCGCCCGGTTGATCGCATTCACCTCCGGATCCAGCCATTCCTTCTGACGTGCAAACGTTGCCATTGACAGAAGCACACATACAGATAAAAACAATTTTCTCATAGACAATTTATTTTAGTGTAAAATATTTTACAAAGTGTGTTCAAAAATAACAAATAAAATGAATTTAAACGCAGAATTATGCTCTAAAAAAGCAGAAATAAGAACGATTCGCCCGCAAAAAGCCTTAAAAGGGCTAATTTTCAATTTCAAAAAGACAAAAAAATAACATTTAAGAGAATAGGTTAGAGTATCAAAAACAAAAAGACCTGCAGTACTGTTAAAAACAAAAACAACTGCAGGTCCTTCAATACATTACGAATGACCGGATTCAATTATTCAGCAAAACACGTATGCATCTGAAAATTTATCTGCATCGTAAATCAAAAATTATTCCATATAGCTGGAATTGTCCCAGCAATGCGTACACAATTGCTCCTTAGGCAAGCCGATAGCCTGTACCAAATCGTCCAATCGCTGGAATTGTAAGGAATCAAGCTGCAAATGCTGACACATCACTTTTACCATTTCCTTGTACTTATCTGAATCAGGGTCGGAATACGGTTTCAAAACTTCTTCCGTCAACTCGGAAGTACCTTCCAAATCACGTATCACCCGGCGGGCAAACAAATCGAATGTTGAACGCGATGTCGAAAAATTCAGAAAACAGCACGGATAGATCAACGGAGGACAAGCAATACGGATATGTACCTCTTTCACCCCGCACTCCCGTAACTTCACTACATTGTCTTTCAATTGTGTCCCCCTGACAATCGAATCATCCAGAAAGACAATACGGGCTCCCCGCGTAAAGGCTTCATTCGGCAAAAGCTTCATCTTCGCTACCAAATCACGCATACTCTGATTTTGAGGCATAAAACTACGCGGCCATGTAGGAGTATACTTTACAAAAGGTCTTTTATAAGGTATTCCTTTGGCATTCGAATAACCGATCGCATGTCCGACCCCCGAGTCCGGGATTCCGGCAGCAAAATCCGCTTTCAGTTCATCCCTCATAGCCATTGCAGCCCCACAACGATAACGGGCATCTTCCACATTTATACCCTCATAATAAGCCGACGGATAACCGTAATACACCCAAAGAAAAGAACAAATTTGTTTCCGGCAACCGGCAGTGATGATCGGAGTAACGCCGTCTTTCGAAATCCGGACAGCCTCTCCGGGGCCCAGATCCCGCACAATCGAATACCCCAGGTTGGTAAACGAAGAACTTTCACTGGCTACAACATAGCCGAATTCGTTTTTACCGATAATCACCGGTGTACGTCCGAATTTATCCCGGGCAGCATAAATACAACTGTCCGTTAATATTAAAAAAGAACAAGACCCCTTGACTGCATTATGTACGATCTCAATCCCTTCTTTAAAAGTTTCTCCCTTATTAATCAATATGCTCACCACCTCAGTCGGATTGATCGACGATCCGGATAACTCCGCAAAATGAATCTTTTCAGCCAGCAATTTTTCCGCAATCTCGTCTATATTATCGATCCGCCCCACCGTCACAACCGAAAAACGTCCCAAATGCGAAGTCACGGTTATCGGCTGGGATTCCAAATCACTGATTACCCCTATTCCCAAATAAGAATCCTTGAATCTTTCCAATTCCGGTTCGAACTTATTTCTGAAATAAGCACTTTCTATACTATGGATGGAACGAACAAAATCCTGTCCGTTATAAAAAGCCATACCTGCTTTTTTAGTACCGAGATGAGAATGATAATCCGTACCATAGAAAACATCGGCAACACACTCTTTGCGTGACACGCAGCCAAAAAATCCGCTCATAAATACTTTTTTAATGATCCGCGGCAAAAATACAACAAATCCGATACAATAAAAATAGCATTAATTCAGTCTTTTCATTTTATTTTTTAAAATCTTCCACTATATTTGTGGGTATAAAATAAAAAAATTTATGAATACAGTGTTAATGATCGGTACGACTCAACTCGTCGTTATTGTGCTGGTGGTATTATTACTTTTTGGTGGTAAAAAGATTCCGGAATTGATGAAAGGGCTTGGCAAAGGTGTCAAAAGTTTCAAAGATGGCATGAACGGCCTCGATGAAGAAAACAAAAATGACAACAAAAATAATACCGAGAAAGAGAAATAATCAGCAGTGGAAAACCCGATGGAGGAGGAAAAAGAACAGAACATGACTTTCTGGGATCATCTGGATGAACTCAGAAAAGTCATTTTTCGTATTGCTATTGCCGTTGTATCAGTTGCTGTTATTGCTTTCGTCAACAAACAACTGCTTTTCGATATCATACTGGCTCCCCACCGCTCCGACTTCATTACCTACAGGGCCTTATGCCAATTGGGCCAGCTACTGCATATACCGTCCATCTGTCCGGAAGATTTTCATGTAGAATTAATTAATATACAACTATCTTCCCAGTTCGTGGTTCATTTAAGTGCAGCCTTCTATGCCGGCCTGGTCATCACGTCGCCCTATATTATTTATCAATTATTCAGCTTTGTCAAGCCTGCATTATATGAAAAAGAGAGAAAATATTCAACATTGACGCTCATTGTTGCATTCATCCTGTTTTTCTGCGGCATTCTATTAAATTATTATGCAGTGTTCCCCCTTTCATTCCGGTTCCTGGGGACCTACCAGGTAAGCGAAATCGTCGCCAACAAAATTACACTGTCATCTTACATGTCTACATTTACAACACTGTCGATTGCTATGGGTGCCGTATTCGAAATTCCGGTTTTGGCTTTCTTTTTCGCTAAAATCGGACTTGTCACCCCCAAACATCTGAAAAAATACCGGCGGCATGCTCTCGTCATCATATTGATTGTTGCAGCAATTATTACCCCTCCCGACCTCTTCAGTCTTTTCCTTTTAGGCATACCGATGTATATGCTTTATGAACTAAGCATCTGGGTGGTACAAAAAGTCACCAAAGATAAAACGGCCTGAGTGACAAAGCCGATAACAAATTATAGATTGTAAATTGTAAATTGCCTGACAACTGATCTGTTATCAAATTCTTTTAATCTAAAATCGTAAATCTAAAATTTTTTAGGGTTGGTTTGTGAGTATAATCTAAAATCTAAAATCGTAAATCTAAAATTTTTAGAAGTATAATCTAAAATCGTAAATCTAAAATCTAAAATTTTCTTTAGGACTGGCTTGTGCGTTTAATCTAAAATCTAAAATCGTAAATCTAAAATTTTTTAGGGTTGGCTTGTGCGCTCAATCTAAAATCGTAAATCATAAATCGTAAATCATAAATTTATACGTTTCCGAACAATCTGTTTCGTTTTTGAATTTACGGTTTTCAACGGTTTTTCTCGTATCTTTGTCTTCTCATCAGCATCAGTTTGAAGTATGAAAATGTGTATAGCAGAAAAGCCGAGTGTCGCGAAAGAAATTGCCCATGTGATCGGAGCCACCGTTCGCCGGAACGGGTATATGGAAGGGAACGGGTATTGTGTTACCTGGACATTCGGACATTTATGCAGTTTGCAGGAGCCTAACGAATACACAGAAAAATGGAAACAATGGAACCTGAGTGTTCTCCCCATGATCCCCTCTAAATTCCGGATCAAGCTTATCGACGACGAGGGCATCAAAAAGCAATTTGCCATCATAGAAGAACTCGTCTCAAAAGCCGAAATGGTCATCAACTGCGGAGATGCCGGCCAAGAAGGAGAATTGATTCAACGCTGGGTGTTGACAAAAGCCAAATGCAACGTCCCGGTCAAACGCCTGTGGATATCGTCACTGACAGAAGAAGCCATCCGGGAAGGCTTCGATAAGCTGATGGAGTCAAAAGATTTCGATACGTTATATGCAGCAGGGTCGGCACGGGCAATCGGCGATTGGCTACTCGGAATGAATGCAACCCGGGCATATACCTTAAAATACGGTAACGGAAAAAACGTTCTTTCGATCGGGCGGGTACAGACTCCGACTCTCGCGCTTGTCGTCGAAAGACAAAAAAACATTGAAAATTTCAAGCCCGAAACGTATTGGGAAATCCGGACCGACTACCGGGGAGGCTTATTTTCCTATACCCGCGGCCGCTTTAATACAAAAGCCGAAGCCGAAGCTTTACTGGAAAAAATCCAGACACAAGAATTGGAAATTCTCAGCATCGAACGTAAAAAAGCGATGGAAAGTCCTCCGAAACTATTCGACCTGACCTTGCTGCAGGTGGAATGCAACCGGAAATATGCATTTACAGCCGACAATACGCTGAAAATCATCCAATCGCTTTACGAAAAAAAGCTGACCACCTATCCGCGTGTAGATACAAACTTCCTGCCCAATGACCAATATGCAAAAGTCCCGGGTATTTTGAAAGGATTAAAGCCTTACGAAAACTTGGTGCAACCGATTTTAACAGGTGGTAAAATCAAAAAATCGTCTAAAGTATTCAACGATAAAAAAATTACGGACCACCACGCCATCATTCCGACCGGCGTATTCAGTTACGATATGAGTCCGGACGAAAAAAGAGTCTATGACCTCGTCGCCCGGCGTTTTATCGCAGCCTTTTACCCCGATTGTGAGATTGCCAACACAACAGTTATGGCAAAAATCGGTGAAGAGGAATTCAAAGCTACCGGGAAACAAATCATCGATCCGGCCTGGCGTGTTGTTTTCGGCGTAAATACAGATAAACAGAACGACGAGAATGTACTCCCGGTATACGAAAAAGGAGAACACGGCCCGCATACCCCCGAAATTCTGGAAAAAGAAACCCAACCGCCCAAATATTATACGGAAGCGGATTTATTACGTGCAATGGAAACTGCCGGCAAACAAGTCGAAGACGAAGAATTGCGCGATTTGATGAAAGAAAACGGCATCGGACGTCCGTCTACCCGGGCCGGCATTATTGAAACATTACAAAAACGGCACTATATCCGTAAAGATAAAAAACGCCTCCTGGCAACGCCGACAGGTATAGAACTGATCGATACGATACAAAACGATTTATTGAAATCGGCCGAACTGACAGGGCAATGGGAGAAAAAACTCCGGATGATTGAAGACGGCAAATACGAAATCAATGGCTTTATGGAAGAACTCAAAGTCATGGTAAACGAAATCGTCCACCGGGTGAAATATGCCAGCGCAAAAACCATAACCGTAGTTCCGGAAGAAGAAGAAAAGAAAAAAACGACAGAGAAGAAAAAACGGACAGCTTCTACGGCAACCCCCGCTCCCGTACTGATCTGTCCCAAATGCGGACAAGGCAGCGTGGTAAAAGGGAAAACGGCCTGGGGATGTACCCTCTACCGAAAATCCTGTGATTTTTTAATCCCGCTGTCCATACACGAAAAAAAGCTGACGCAAAAACAAATAGATACCTTGATACAAAAAGGCAAAACGGGAACAATCAACGGTTTTAAAGACGAAGCCGGAAACAGTTTCAACGGCATATTAAAACTGGACTCCAATTATCAGCTATACGTAGAACGCCCTAAAAACTGAATTGCAAACGGCCTTGAATAAAATTAACGGACTCTTTCCCGTTTACAGCGTATTTATCCGTAACCATATAAGTATAATTCAGGCGGACAGCCACATATTTATTGATAAAATAATTAGCGCCTAAAGTAATATCCTGCTCTTTTCCTCCCATTATTTCCGCCTTCCGGTCATTCATACTGGTAACATTATACCTGAACAGCAGTTCGAGATTGGAAGCAGCCGGATTATCTACCCATCCCTGTGCCCGGTTATAGGTGTATTTCCGGTCGCCCAACAACAGGTATCCGACCTGTACATATCCTCCTTTACCCGTATAATCAGGGGCACCTGCCCGATTTACATGAGCCACCAGACACTCGCTTTGCAAATATGCTCCTTTATAAAGTAATATCACATCCGTTCCCCAACGCCACTGATTTATCATATCCGTTACCGAGGCCCGAAGAAACTGATTTTCATCTTTCTTCAATACGTTTGTCGGCGCCCCGGCTTTGTATATCAATTCCTGCCTTTCCGCTTTATCATGTTCGCTAAAACGGGCAGACAACCCGATATGTAACAACTTATCTTCATCGAAAACCGGACGTCCGACCCATTTTCCGACAAGCGTATATCCCTCATTCAAACCTTTATTATTATCGACATCACTATCGCTGAAAATTCCCCCGGCTACCGTCCAGCGAAGCTTATCATACATATAGCTGAAACCGATCTTCCGCCTGTCACCGAAAGTACTGTTTGTCACCGACATATTCATCAAACGGTAGGTTGTCGTCGCAACACGGTTCTCTATTCCGAAAAGTTCAAAATAATGTCCGGCTCTCAAGGTATGAGCCCCCTGATGATAAGCAACATAAACATCTTTCAAAGAAACTTTACTTTCTGAAAAACCGATTTCTACCCGTCCCTGCCAATTAGTTAAAAAGCGCATCACGACCCCCAATCGCAAATCATTTATAACCACACCGTTTCCCATTTCCGTCGAATCACTGAAAAATGCCCCACCGTCAAATAAAGCCCGGCCGATCACCCGCCATTCGAAATCTTCTTTCTCCGATTTTACAAATCCCTGGGTTTTCCCCGACAACGGTAATAAAAAACAAATGATAAAAAATAAACAAACTTTTTTACTCATACACTTATCGATTGGTTTCCGATATATTCATAAATTATTCCTGCTTCAGCCCCTGCATTTTAATCGTAAATCCAGAATAAACGACAATTCCGGTTACTTTTCAACCATCGCATTTGCTTTTTCCACAGCTTCCTGGATATTGCTGCAAATATTTTCCTCTCCGATTTTACCCGACAATTCCGATTTCATAAGTACCTTATGTACTTCTTCATTCACACCTGAAAGGACAATCCGTATTTTTTCCTTTTCTGCCAAACGATACAAACTTTCCAAATTATGCAATCCGGTCGTATCCATAAAGGGTACTTTACGCATACGGATAATCCGGACTTTAGGCTTATCTCCCAATATCTTCATACACTCGTCAAACTTATTGGCGATTCCGAAAAAGAACGGTCCGTCTATCTCATAAACTTCCACCCCTTTTTTCAAATTCAGCTTTTCTTCCTCATGCAATATTTCACCTTCCGAAGAAAGGTCAAGACGATCTTTCACGACAGACACTTTCGTCGTTTCACTCATCCGTTTCATAAACAGCAACATCGCCAGCAACAATCCGACCTCGATAGCAATTGTAAGGTCAAAAATGACGGTCAAAAAGAAAGTGGTCAATAAAACGGCTACATCCGATTTTGAATTTTTAAGTAAAGAACGAAATGTCCGCCATTCGCTCATATTATAGGAAACAATAACCAATACCCCTGCCAGACAAGCCATCGGAATATGCTTTGTCAAAGGACCTAAAAACAACAATATCAATAACAAAACGACCGCATGTATAATTCCGGCCACCGGAGTACGCCCTCCGTTGTTAATATTCGTCATCGTCCGCGCAATAGCCCCGGTTGCCGGGATACCGCCGAAAAAAGGCACAATCAGATTGGCAGCCCCCTGGGCTATCAACTCCGTATTCGAATTATGCTTGTCCCCGGTCACACCGTCAGCTACCGTAGCCGATAATAAAGATTCGATAGCCCCTAAAATAGCAATCGTAAAAGCTGCAGGAAAAAGCAAATGGAGCGTTTCCATATTTACAGAAAGCATCGTCGGCTGAGGTAAAGACGCATTGATTTCAAACCGATCCCCAATCGTTTCTATTCCTGTCATCCCCGCATATTTCTTCAACACATAAACGGCAGCCGTCATCACAATAATAGCCACCAGAGAGCCCGGCACTTTTTTCGATAATTTCGGTGTCAGGACAATCAAAAGAATACTGCCGATACCAACCACCATCGACCCGATATTGATCGTAGACACATACTCAAAATAAGCTCCCCACTTGGATAAAAAATCAGCCGGAACAGCCGTCATCTCCAAACCGAATAAATCTTTTATCTGTGTCGTAAAAATCGTCAAAGCAATACCGCTGGTAAATCCGACAATGATCGGATAGGGAATAAATTTGATCACGGTCCCTAACTTCAACGCCCCCATCAGCAACAACATAATACCTGCCAGAACGGTAGCAATAGCCAATCCTTCAAAACCGAATTGCTGGATAATACCGTATACCACGACAATAAAAGCCCCTGTCGGTCCCCCGATCTGCACCGTACTTCCTCCCAAAAAGGAAATGATAAACCCGGCAATAATAGCTGTTATCAATCCCTGCTCGGGACTTACCCCGGAAGCAATACCAAAAGCAATAGCCAACGGTAAAGCCACAATACCTACAATAATACCGGCCATCAAGTCGGTGAAAAATTTTTTCCCTGAATAATTCTTCAATGTCAGAAAGAATACAGGCTGAAAATCAAATTTATTTTTCATATCAGACAATTGATCCTAAGCATCCCATACCGGGATATAAGTAAATGAGTGGCAAAATTATATAAAAAATCATAATCTCATAAATTTATCCGGGCTCTCTTTCCCTTTCCGATGTGTTAGTTACCTTTGTAAAAAATTTATCCTATGGAAAAACAAATCATTGAAAACACCCTGAAAGCTCTACAAACCAATAACTTTGACGTCTATCGTGCAGAAAATACACAAGCCGCCCGGAACATCTTCTTTTCTGAAATTTTCGGCAAATTATGTCCGGCAACGGTTAGCTGGGGAGATTCCGAAACCATGAAAGCCTGTCATATTCTGGAAGAACTTGAAAAAAATACAGAAATTGCCTTAATCCATACATTTGGAAAACACATGAGCAGGGCACAAAAAATATATCAGCGCCGTCAGGCTTTGCAAGCCGATTTATTTCTTGCCGGCACCAATGCCCTGACTCAGAAAGGCCAGCTTGTAAATCTCGATATGATCGGAAACCGTGTAGCAGGCATTACCTTCGGGCCGAAAAATGTCGTACTTTTCATCGGGATTAACAAAATCGTTCCCGATCTGGAATCCGCCATGCAAAGAATCCGGACCTGGGCCGCACCACAGAATATACTCCGTCATGAAGGCTTTAATACTCCCTGCCGGAAAACCGGAACGTGTATGGATTGCCGTAGCCCTCACCGGATATGCAATACCTGGACCATCACTGAAAAATCGTGGCCGGCCGGAAGAATAAAAATTATATTGATTGACGAAGAACTGGGCATTTAACCGAAAATCAAATCCCCCCAATTATTGTAAAACCGGAACGGTCAAAAACCATCTCCATCTTACAGATTACATTATAACATGAAAATCAAAGGGAATTGGAAAGAGTTATTACCCGATAACCGCACGGCCTTATCACAAATCTGGGTATCCCTAAAAACCCGGAACTTCAGATTGTACTTTTACGGCATGTGTGTTTCCCTGATCGGTACCTGGATGCAACAAATCGCTATGAGCTGGCTGGTTTACAAACTAACCGGCTCTGTATTCCTGCTTGCTACGATCACGTTCATGGCGCAAATTCCCATATTACTGGCAACACCGTTTATGAGCGTTCTGACCGACCGCTTTAACCGACGGAATATACTTTTATTCACCCAATCCCTATCGGCCCTTCAGGCACTGATATTAGCTGCACTCACCCTCAGCGGACAAACAGAGGTATGGCATCTGATGGTTTTGAGCCTGCTCATCGGTTTGATTAATGCTCTTGATAATCCGACCCGCCAGGCTTTTTATCCCAGTCTGGTTGCTCCGGATCATCTGGGAAATGCCATCGCTCTAAACTCCGCTGTTATTAACGGGTCCCGGCTTATCGGCCCGGCCATTGGAGGAGTACTCATCAATCTCTTGGGAGAAGGTATTTGCTTCCTGGCAAACGGTATCAGCTATCTGGGAGTTATCATAGCCTTACTTTTTATGCACCTGGCCCCACAAGGAAAAAAGAAGCTAAAATCAGCCATTTCCACAGATTTAAAAGAAGGCTTCCATTATGTGACCAGTAATATTCCTATCCGTACCTTACTCCTGATGATGACGGCAATCAGCTTTTTCGGACTCCCCTTGGTCACCTTTATCCCGGCATACGTAAAAGACATTCTTTCAGGAGACAGTCAGATGTTAGGACTATTACTTTCCTGTATCGGAATCGGCTCTTTCAGTGCTGCCATATTTCTGGCTGCCCGGAAAAGCGTCGTAGGGCTGGGCAAGGTCGTCACCCTGGCAGCCATTATACTCGGCATCGCCCTTACCTTCTTATCCTTTATTTCCACACCCTGGCTGGCCACCCTTGTCTGTATACCTGCCGGATTTTCCATCATTCTCACTGTCGCCTCCATCAATACGCTTCTGCAAACCCTTTCCGACGAAGATAAACGAGGCCGTGTCATGGGTTATCTGGCCATGACATTTACCGGAATATCCCCCATCGGAAGTATGGCACTCGGTTACATTGAAAAATACACCGGTTTGGAAAATATTATCCTTATCTCCGGAATTTTTTGCATACTGTCGAGTATGATTTTTGAACATTATCGTCCGCTCGTCCGGAAACATGCCCGCCCCGTATACATAAAAAAAGGCATCATTCAGGAGATTGCCGTCGGAATCAACCGGTCCGAAAAATTTTAAAAAAATCTCCCCAAGAAACCCCAAAAGGGAAAATACCGTATACTCTAAGGGATCAAAAACGACCTCGATTTACAATGTCAGATCAGAATGGAAGGTTTAATCGTTGACATTATAGCTTCTGATACATACGCCAGTCAGCGGCTAAACCTTTAACTACATCAAAATCGATCCTTAAAGCTTCCACGAGCTTTAAGGACTTTAAAGACATCAACCAATAAAACAGTAACAATGAAAACAGTATTACACAAAGCCAATACACGCGGACATTTCGATCACGGTTGGCTACGTACATCACACACATTCAGTTTTGCAGACTATTATAATCCCCAACGCATCAACTTCGGAGCACTACGCGTATTAAACGATGATTCCATCGATCCGGGCACAGGCTTCGACTTCCATCCTCATAAAAACATGGAAATCGTATCCATACCTTTAAGCGGAGCACTAAAGCACGGGGACAATATGGGAAATGAAACCGTACTTCACCAGGGTGAAATACAGGTTATGAGTGCCGGCACGGGTGTCGTACACAGTGAGCACAACGCGAGTGCAGACAAAAAAACCGATTTCTTACAAATCTGGGTTATTCCGGACCGGATGAACGTCACCCCACGTTACGAAACCGCCCGTATCAGTAATCTCATTCGCCGCAACGAAATCACAACCATCGTATCTCCTTACCCCGGCACTGACCGGAGATTATGGATTTACCAACAAGCCTGGTTCTCCATCGGCGAGCTGACGAAAGGCAGCGACCACATTTATCATTTCCGGTCGCCCCACAGCTTCGGAGTCTATATCTTCGTCATCGAAGGTACTGTCGTCGTCGAAGGACAAGAACTACAACGTCGTGACGGACAAGGTATTTACGATACGCAAACCTTCGGTATCAAAATCAAAGAAGACGCTAAAGTCCTCTTTATTGAAGTCCCTGCAGTAGAGTAAAAAACACGGAGTTCAGAAAACTGAACTCCGTACTTATCTCAACCCGCAACATCTAATTTAAAATATAAGGGAGTGTAAACCAGAAACGAGAGCCTTTCCCCTCTTCCGATTCGACCCCGATCTTTCCATGAAGACGCTCGATAATACTCCGGCAAATCGGCAACCCCAAGCCGGTTCCCTGTACGAAGTCATCCAGCTTAACGAAACGTTCGAATATATCGTCAAGCTTTTCCCGGGGGATTCCAATACCGGAATCCTGTACATAAACCAGTAGCTCCTTATCTTCCAGCAACTCATAACCGATTTTAATGAAGCCTTCAGAAGTAAATTTGATGGCATTCGTTACAAAATTACCGATTACCTGACGAATCCGATATGCATCGGAAAATATATGGTATTCCGGTAAATCCGAATCAAAGGTAAATTCTACCTCCTTACCGACCTTCATACTCAAAGATTGCCGGATATCCTGACAAACTTCATATATATTTACATCCGTATAATTAATATCGACACTTCCGGATTCTATTTTTGACAAATCCAGAACATCTGAAATCAACTGCAACAAACACTCGTTATTCTTTTGAACAATACTCACGTATTGCTTACGTTCTTCCACATCTTCCGTTTCCAACAATAAACTGGAAAACCCGACAATAGCATTCAACGGAGTCCGGATTTCATGACTCATATTAGCAAGAAATGCAGACTTCAACCGATCCATCGTTTCAGCCTTATTTTTCGCTTCAATTAACTTTAACTCCGTCTCTTTTTGCTCCGTCACATCGTAATTCACGCCGACAATCTCCACCTCCCCTTCTTTCGGCCGGTATACCGTTACCATCGTATTCACCCGAAGCCAACGCCACCCGTCTGCAGTTCCGGGTTTACGTACACGAATTTCAGCCTTATAGCTTTTCTGTTTTCCGGCAATGGCATTTTCATAAAATTGAAAAATATATTTCCGGTCATCCGGATGAATGTAGTCATAATTAGAAAGAATATCCTTCAACTCTTTGTCAGATTCTTCTCCTATATTCTTATACCACTGTTGAATAGCGTACCCTTTTTTCGTAATCAGATTGACTTTGACATAACCTATTTTGGCATAATCCGAAATCAGAAGAAAATAATTTTCAAAATCATGAATGCGGGTAATAGCATCGTGCTCTTTCGTATTATCGATATTAATCAGAAGATAATGGATAAAATTACCCTGTGCATCATACAAAGGACTAATCTTTGAATACAAATCGATTTTACCTTTGCGGACACTGGAATAATACCTTTCTCCTTCCACATTCTTAAAAGAATAAGAGAGCCGGAAATCGACCGGTTCATTATTACGTACCTGTTTTTTTATACTGACCGGGACATTCGGATTGGCAAAAAAATTCAAACCGAGTGCAGATTCCCGGGAAACACCGAATATTTCCAGATCCTTATGATTCAAATCAATCAGACAGCCATCCTTATCATATATCTCGATTCCTATCGGACAACTGTCGAAAATATTTTTAAACATCCGCTGACTACGCTCGATAACCTTATCTGCCTCGATAGCTGCCGTAATATCCAGCAGCAACATAACCACTTCGCCCATTTCCGGAGAATAAAGAATACCATGGCAATACTTTCCGGAAGCCGGATAATACAAATCGATTTCCCTGTGTTTATTTTCCTTACAAAGTTGTACCAACATCTCCGTATTTATTCCATCTCCCAGTTCGAGGGTCGAAACCTGCCGCCCGATATAATCCTGCAACGGTTTACCTGTAAACTTAGCCCCCAATTCGTTAACATCCGTCAAACGACAATCGAACGTGTCATTCTCCTTATCTTTTACAAAACTTATCCGAAGATATCCCATCGGAATATGGGTATACAGATTGTGCAGGAAACGCCGTTCATAGATAGCGTTATCCTTGGCTTTACGAAGCTCGATACAAATAGAAATGATATTGGCCAAAGAAGTAAACCAATGATAATCCTGCCGGCTCCATTGACGGGATCCGGTAACGACATCGATACCGATGTATCCCCAGGTTTGCTCTCCGCTGACCAAAGGGACGACCATCAAAGAATTAATCCCCTGATCGACTAAAATGCGTATTTCCTCCTCTGTTACCTCCGGCGGGAAATCAGCCATCGTATTAAGTACAATAGGCCGCAGTTCTGCCATCTGGCGATTCCACCACGGTGTCATATCCGTACTCAAATTCTGTAGCAAATGCATCTGAGGCGCTACGTTACCATTAACGACCTCATATGTATTCCGCTGGATATGCCTGGCGTTGTCATACTCGAAAATATACGCCCGTCCCCCTTGAAATTGCTTCAATATAGCTGCAAGAGTCGAATTAATGACTTCATCGATCTCCCCGTTTCGTAAAAAATCGAGCAAATAGCGGGAAATCGCATTTTGCTGATACAGCAAATTATTTATACGCTCAGATTCCATACCTGCCGGCCCACCCTTTTCAAGCGATTCGATTCTCTGTATATAGCCGAGTACGCTCTTCTGATTTTCCTGTTTACCGGCACAACTGTCAAGGTATAAATGCAACCATACATTTCCGGAAGGCGTTTTTACAGGAAATTTCACATCCAATACAGCTCCGCATAAAAGAAAACCGAATTCCTGGGAAACCTGTTCCTGATAATCTTCCCTGACCTTTTCAATAAAACCGGAGGAAGGAAGCCATTCTCCGGGCAGTCCCAACAAAGCAACCAGCTCCTTAGAAAACAACCATACATTCTTTTCCAACTCAAATTCACACCAACTAATTCCGGCCAATGAAACGATTTTCCGGAGACGTATTGTTTCATCCATTAATTCTCTCGACATTATTTAGCTATTTCTTTGAACAAAGATAGTTTTTTACAACAACCGAAACAATATAACAAAAAAAACAGTTGCCCGGATAACGGGCAACTGTTCATATTGATAAATCGGCAACCTTATTATTTCTTTGCCAACTCAAGAAGGATATCCATAACCTGAATAGCACTCTTGGATACTTTCGTACCGGGTCCGAAAACGGCAATAGCGCCGGCATCAAACAAGAATTGATAATCTTGGTGAGGGATAACACCTCCGACATATACCAGAATGTCTTCACGTCCCAGTTTTTTCAATTCTGCAATAACAGCGGGTACCAGCGTCTTGTGTCCGGCAGCCAAAGAAGAAACACCGATGACATGCACGTCATTTTCGACAGCTTGTTTGGCAGTTTCTTCCGGGGTCTGGAACAACGGTCCCATATCTACGTCAAATCCCATATCGGCATAACCGGTAGCTACAACTTTAGCACCGCGGTCATGACCGTCCTGACCCATTTTTGCAATCATGATACGCGGACGACGTCCCGTCAATTCTGCAAACTCATCAGTCAATTCTTTCGCCTTTCTGAAGTCATCATCTTCGTTGGCAACACTTGAATATACTCCGCTCACGGTTCTGATTACTGCTTTATAACGTCCGACAACTTTTTCACATGCATAAGAAATTTCACCCAAAGAAGCACGCTTCTTAGCTGCATCTACTGCCAATTCGAGCAAATTACCTTTACCCGTTTCCACACATTTGGTAATAGCCTCCAGAGCAGCTTCTACCTCAGCCTGATTCCGGTTAGCCTTCAATTCTTTCAAACGGGCAATCTGTGCCTCACGTACGGCAGTATTGTCGATCTCCAGAATATCAATCGGGTCCTCTTTATCCAAACGGTATTTATTCGTTCCGACAATCGTCTGCTCACCGCTATCGATGCGGGCTTGCGTACGGGCAGCAGCTTCCTCGATACGTAATTTCGGAATTCCGGATTCGATCGCTTTTGCCATACCTCCCAGTTTTTCAACTTCCTCGATATGTGCCCAGGCTTTCTCTACCAACTCCTGAGTCAGGCTTTCCACATAATAAGAACCAGCCCACGGATCAACAGCCTTACAAATGGTAGATTCTTCCTGAATATAAATCTGGGTATTACGGGCAATACGTGCCGAAAAATCAGTCGGCAAAGCTATCGCCTCATCCAAAGCATTGGTATGCAGGGATTGGGTATGTCCCAAAGCAGCTCCCATAGCCTCGATACAGGTACGTCCTACGTTATTGAACGGATCTTGTTCTGTTAACGACCAGCCTGAAGTTTGTGAGTGGGTACGCAGAGCCAATGATTTCGGGTTCTTCGGATTGAATTGTTTGACAATCTTAGCCCACAATAAACGACCGGCACGCATTTTGGCAATCTCCATAAAATGGTTCATACCGATAGCCCAGAAAAATGACAAACGCGGAGCAAAAGCATCGATGTCCATTCCGGCATTTACTCCGGCACGCAAATATTCCAATCCGTCTGCCAAAGTATAAGCCAATTCAATGTCGGCAGTAGCACCTGCTTCCTGCATATGGTAACCGGAGATTGAAATTGAGTTGAATTTCGGCATATTTTTGGACGTATACTCGAAAATATCGGCAATAATTTTCATCGAAAATTTAGGCGGATAAATATAAGTATTACGCACCATAAATTCTTTCAAAATATCATTCTGGATCGTACCGGACAACTGATCCAGCGTAGCTCCCTGCTCCAGTCCCGCAACAATGTAAAATGCCAATACGGGCAGCACGGCACCGTTCATCGTCATAGATACAGACATTTTATCCAACGGTATCTGGTCGAACAAAATTTTCATATCCATGATCGAATCGACAGCAACCCCGGCCTTACCGACATCCCCGATTACACGCGGGTGATCGGAGTCATAGCCACGGTGTGTAGCTAAGTCGAATGCCACAGACAATCCCTTCTGACCGGCAGCCAGATTACGACGATAGAAAGCATTGGATTCTTCTGCCGTAGAGAATCCGGCATACTGACGAATTGTCCAGGGTTTCAGCGGATACATAGCTGAATACGGTCCACGCAGATAAGGAGGAATACCGGATACATAATCCAGATGCTCCATTCCCTTCAAATCTTCTGCAGTATATACCGGTTTCACCGGTATCAATTCCGGTGTCGTCCAGTTTTTAGCGATATGGTTGGCTTTTTCCCATTCCGCAGCATTGGCGGTAGCCTTTTCGGTCGCTTTAATATTTATATCTTTAAAATTCGGTTTCATCGTTTTTTGATTTATGATTTACGATTTATGATTTACGATTACAAGGCCGTTTCACCTCCATCGAAATCCAAAATCTAAAATCTAAAATTAATTAAATTCCCACTTTCTGCTGATAAGCTTTCAGTTCTTCCAATACATTGTTCTTAACGTGTATGTAGTTCAGAAGACCTTTAGCCTCCAATTCGGGACGGCTTTCCGGATTACCGGCAACTACGACAACAGCCTTATCTTTCAGTTTCTCTAAAACTTCCGGAGCAAATCCTGCATATTCGTCATCGGCACCGCACAATACGACAATAGCGGCCTTATTTTCCAGACAGGCTTTTACACCTTCATCCACAGTTTTAAAACCGTTATTATCCATTACCTGGAATCCGGCACAAGCGAAAAAGTTACATGCAAATTGAGCACGGGCCTTACGCATTGCCAGATTACCCATCGGAAACATATACACAACCGGACGACCGTTTTTAGCGGCATACATATCGGTTTTCAAACGCAAAGCTTCAAAAGCCTGCGCTCCGCGATAGGGCTTCAACGTCTCTACCATAGCTCCTTCTGCTGTATGATCCTCCGGTTCGAGAACGCAGGAACAAATTGCCTTTTCAATCTTCTCATTGAAATTCGGGAACTGATTCGTACCGACAAAATTTTCTTTCCGTTGAGCGATCGCCAAATCCCGGGCCTGTGCCGTTGCTTTTATAGCAGCCTGAACAAAACCTTTTTTGAAAGCTTCTACATATCCGCCTTCTTCCTGCACTTGTAAAAACAATTTCCAGGCAGCCTCGGCAATATTCTCGGTCAACTCTTCAATATAATATGAACCGCCGGGCACATCGGCAATTTTAGCAAAATGAGACTCTTCTTTCAACAACAACTGTTGATTGCGAGCCACACGTTCTCCCAATTCGGAAGGTTCACATTCATATATATAATCATACGGATGTACCAGATAAGAATCTACACCGCCCAAAATAGCCGACATAGCTTCTGTTTGCGTACGCAACATATTTACATTCGGATCATAAACCGTCTTGTTCCACTCTGAAGTCTCGGAATGGATGTTCATCTTGCAGACACAATCACAGGAAGGATTATAAGCCTTTACGATATGAGCCCACAAATAACGGGCAGCACGCAACTTAGCAATCTCCATGAAATATTTGGAACCTGTAGCAAAATGGAAACGGATATGAGGAGCAACATCGTTTATACTCATCCCGGCATCCGTCAGCTTATCCAGATATTCAACTCCGGCAGCCAAACTGAACCCCAACTCCTGTACGATAGAAGCACCTGAGTTATTGAATACATATCCACCGACTTCAATTGTTTTGAAATTTTTGAAATCCAACATTTTCTCCGTATTTTCTTTCGGAGCACCGAAAGGATTCTCACAACAGATTTTTCCTTTCAATGTCAGATTGGTTAACGGATCGATATTGATTCCTCCGTGTATTTTTTCCGGAGCGATACCGCGTTCTGCTACAACAGCCTTGAAAGCATCGACTACCGAACATTTTTTACATTCACAGACAAAATTGATTTCTACACACTCCAGACAAATATCCTTCAGCAAAGCCTCCATATCAGCCTTACTGAATTCGCGACAACCGGTGAATATAAATCCCAAAGAATTTACACCGCGGTTCAGCACATCCAAAGCTTTTTTATTTGCCTCAACAATATTATCAACTTTAATGTCCTGACGAACATACCAGTCGTTATTATCTTTCTTGTTACCTCTGACGAAAGGGAATTCTCCCGGAAAGCAATCAAGATTTTTCAGGTCTTTCATGTTTTCTAACCGATACATCGGCTGTACATCAAAACCTTCATTGGTTCTCCATACAAGCTTTTTATTAAAATCGGCCCCTTTTAGGTCGACAGTAACTTTGTCCACCCACTCCTGCATTGTGTTTGGCGCAAATTCACTGAAAAGCTTCTGATTTTCTTTTTCTGCCATAATTTATATATTTAACTGTAACTGTTTATTGTAAAAAACGAACAAATTTAAGCCTTTTAGGGGATTAAAAAAATTATTTAACGCCTTTTTTCCGTATTTAAAACGTTTGGGGAAACACATCGCCGGTCGTAAATGGCAGAATACAAATGTTCGAATTGACAATAAAATGAACCCGCACCCAAATTCATTCAATTGAAAATCCGGAATTAATCTTTTTCTTATTGCTTTACGAAAAGTATCTTGTTGGTATCATATCCGCGTGTACACGCCTTTGTCAACAGCATCGTCAGTGTATCTGCCGGTATTTTAGGCGTACGGCTCAATATCCATAAATATTTGTCGGAAGAGCTTCCGATCATCGCATAAGTATAATCGATCTCATCCAGTTCCAACACATAGTAATCACTATACAAAGACAGGAAAAAAGCGACTTTCAGCTTACCGGGCTCCTCCGGATCGGGTAATTTGGCTTTCCCTTTTGCCGTATGCCACTTTCCCTTCCGCCATCCCCGGTTCTCTACAGCTATTTTCCCATCCGGCAGAAGTGTATAATCGGCAGTCACCCACTCCATATTCCGCTCAAAACGATGATCGAAACGGGCAATTTCATACCATTTTCCCATGTAACGATTCAAATCCAAATGTCGTACCGTACTTTTATCTATCGCCATTCCCATAATCCATTTTTTATCCTGTTTACGGAAACGGGAAGCAGGAAGTTAAGTCAAATAAAGAAGATACTTATCCCGATTGCCGTATAAATAACGACTTCAGCCCAATTCATCCAATAAGCGACCCCCGGATTTTTCATAAATCCGGCGGATAACCGATCTGCCAGCACGGCGACGGCAGAAAATACGACAAGTGCCTGCACAATAAATACGCCCCCCAACACCAACATCTGTATAATCGGATCGCCTTGCCGAATATCTATAAACTGAGGGAAAAAAGCCAAAAAAAACAGAATTACCTTCGGATTTAAAATATTCATCAAAATACCCCGTTTATATAATTGCAGCGTGTGCTTTCCTTCTTCTGTAAATCTCAATTCAACCCGATTACGATTGAAAAAGGCCTTTACTCCCAACCCAATCAAATAAGCAGCTCCGGCAAATTTAAATACGGTAAAAGCAATATCCGAACCGGCAACCAGAGCAGATACCCCTAAAGTAACCGCAGCAATATGAAAAAGAAGCCCGGTACATAAACCGGCCGCAAATACGACAGCAGCTTTCCGTCCCCGGGTAACCCCCTGCGTAATAACGAATAAAATATCGGGCCCCGGCATGAGAGTCAGCAATACGGCAGCACTGATAAATCCACCTAAATTCATCCTGGTAAGCTTAAAATTCCGACGGTAAATTTAAGTTATATAAGTTAAAAAACTATTTTTGTACATCACTAAAAATAATTTCAATCATGTCTGTACTTCTGATTCTGGGTATTATCCTCATCGTTTTTATCGTAATGTACAACTCTCTTGTACGCAAACGCAATGAAACAGCAAACGCATTCGGCTCCATCGATGCCATGTTGAAAAAAAGATTCGATTTAATTCCGAACCTGGTAGCTACAGTACAGCAATACGCCAAATACGAAGAAAGTACTTTTTCCAAAATTACAGCCCTTCGCAACCAAGCATACGATTCACTTTCAGAACAGCAAAAAACTGAATTCGACCGGAATTTCAATGAAGTGAAAAAGAATTTCTTCATGCTGGCAGAAAATTATCCGCAACTACGGGCTTCGGAAAATTTCATGCACCTGCAACGGACATTGAATGAAACAGAAGAGCAACTGTCCGCTTCAAGGCGTACATACAACGCCAGCGTAACCGACTATAATAATGCTGTCATGACTTTCCCGTCCAATATAATCGCCAATATGTTCGGCTTTAAAACCAAAGAGATTCTGACTCTTCCGGAAGCAGAAAAAGTAAACCCCCAAATAAAAGATCTGTTCCAATCCTGAAAAACAAATACTCCGTGTATAACTAACCGGTATATTCATAGCATAACAACTTTGTATTTGGGCACATCACATAAAATACAACGCAAAATTTTATAAATAAGCCAATGGACCTAATGTAATGGTACAAGATTTCAATTCTGTATATTCCCGAATCGAACCGTCGATCCTGCAACTGGAAGAAAAAAGAAAAAAATTAAAGGCACAGGGCTGTAAAAAAGGAAGTATCGCCGGAGGGATTCTTTTCCTGATAGGCATCATTATATCGGTATGCGCCGAAGGAGGATGGCTGGGGGCAACGATTGCCTTCATTATCGCCCTTCTCGTTGTATTCAGCTATATCAATGCGCAATCTGCAGAATTATCTGCTTATTATAAGAAAAACATTATCTCAGTCCTCCTCACCTCGCTTTGCAAGGATATCCAGTATCTCCCGGAAAGCGGTATTTCCCGGACGACATTTTCTGCAACCGGATTATTTGCAGCAACACCCGACCGATACCGTTCCGAAGACAGGATCAGCGGACAACTCGATAAAACTACCTTCGATTGCGCAGAAGTTATTGCCGAAGAAAAAAGAGTCACCACCGATTCCAAAGGACGTCGCTCGGAACATTGGGTCGATATCTTCCGGGGATTCTTGTTTATGGCTGATTTCCACAAAAATTTCAACGGTCAAACCATTGTTTTCCGGAATTCATGGTTCAAACTACATTCCGGAGGCCGCCGCGTAAAACTGGAAAACCCGGATTTTGAAAAAAACTTCGATGTCTATTCAACGGATCAAGTTGAAGCCCGCTATATTCTGACCCCTGTCATGATGGAAAAATTATTGGCCCTGGACCGGAAGTTTCCGGGTAAAATCACCGTCAGCTTTTTCAATTCCCAGGTTATCATTGCCATTCCGGACTCCTGCAATCATTTTGAAGCCGGCATCTGGCGTACCATGAAAAACCAAACCATCGAAAAAGAATTCCATACACTTGCAGCTTTAATCGGTATTATCGACGACCTGAACCTGAATTTAAGGATATGGAGCAAGGAATAAACAAAAACGGGAAATGTCCGTAAGTACAATCAACAACACGAAAATACTCCGGTTTCTTGATCTTTCTGTCCGGATAAATTTTAACAATTTATTATGCTACTAAACATTCTTTATCTGTTACTGGGTTTTGTCATTCTGATATACGGAGCCAATCTTTTAGTCGACGGAGGGTCCGCATTGGCTTTCCGGCTAAAAATACCCAATATCGTCATCGGTCTGACAATTGTTGCTTTCGGCACATCCGCGCCGGAATTAGTCGTCAATGTCATCTCTTCCCTGGAAGGGAAATCAGAACTGGCACTAGGTAATGTCTTGGGAAGTAATATTTTCAATATTCTATGTATTCTTGGGGTCACGGCAACCATTTATCCCATAGCCATAAAAAAAGCAACCACATGGATTGAGGTACCCCTGGCCGTATTTGCTGCATTTTTACTGCTGATCATGTTCGGCAACAACCATTGGCCTACCCCCACTCCATATGTAATCAGCCGCATAGAAGGAATTATATTGCTCTGTTTTTTCGTTTTCTTTATCACCTACACATTCATCCTGGCCAGGAAAGGAGAAGCTGAAGAAATTAAAATAAAACCGTATTCATTACCGAAATCCATCGTCTTTATCCTGCTTGGCCTTACCGGACTCATCCTCGGCGGACGCCTTTTGGTGAGCGGAGCCGTACACATCGCCGAGAACCTCGGCGTTTCCCAACGTATCATCGCCATTACAATTTTATCGATCGGCACTTCCCTGCCGGAACTGGCAACGTCCCTGATTGCAGCCAAAAAGAAAAACGTCGATCTGGCAATCGGAAATGTCGTCGGATCAAATATTTTCAATACATTTCTGATCCTCGGAATATCCGGCGTAATAACACCCGTATCCATGTCTTTGGACAACCTCACAGACATATTCGTCAATTTGCTGGCAACCTTGCTTTTGTTTACATTCATTTTTACAGGAAAAGGCCGGAAAATAGAAAGATGGGAGGGCATTATTTTTTTAATCTTCTATATCGGATATATGATCCTGTTGATATACTAATATCGATACTACGAAGAATGACGTCCGATCAACCGGAACAATTACAAATTCACTCTGTCTACAATTAAATATTCCTTTGCAATCAACCTGACAGAAAATAATTACCTTTGCTTGCCGAAAGCAGTTCATTTTATTGTCCGACTTATGAAATGGCAACTCTGTATATAGCTTAAATGCTTCGGGAGGGCCGGGGAATTGACCTTCGGCCGTTATTTCCGTACCCTTCATTCACAGAGTTTTTCAATTACATTTCAATTCCGATTCACAGCATTACAACCGGTAATGCCTGAGAGTCATACCCAATGAAGTCAAATCATGAACTATACATACAAACAAATATGGCTTATCAACCTGCCCATAATGGTAAGCCTGCTTATGGAACAATTGATCAATTTTACCGATTCTGTTTTTCTGGGACATGTCAGTCCGACAGCCTTAGGGGCATCAGCACTCGCAACAATGTACTATACGGCTATTTATATGCTCGGTCTGGGATTCAGCCTGGGCATACAGGTTGTAATTGCCAGAAGGAACGGAGAACGAAAATACACGGAAACCGGCCGGGTATTTTATCAGGGATTACTACTTCTGTCCCTTTTTGCCATTGTTATTTTCGGATTATCCAAACTATTTTCCCCCGCCTTGCTTCGGATCGCCATCACGTCGGACAGCGTTTACCGGGCTACACTGCAATACATCGAATGGCGGGATTATAATTACCTGGCTGCCTTCCCACTATTGGCCATACGTGCTTTTTTCATCGGAACGACACATACCAAAATTCTTACGCTCAATTCGGTGATTATAATCCTCTGCAATATCCTGTTCAACTATCTGCTAATTTTCGGAAACGGAGGATTTCCCCGCCTGGGAATCAGCGGAGCCGCAATCGGATCATCACTTGCAGAATTCATCGGACTGCTGTTTCTGATTCGGCATATACAACAGGTTGACGGCAAACGATATGGATTAAGTGCAATTTTTGATTTTAAGTTATCACTTCATCTCATCAGTATATCTGTGTGGACGATGGTACGCTCATTCTTTTGTATTGCTCCCTGGTTTCTCTTCTTTGTTGCCATTGAACATCTGGGAGAATCTGAACTTGCAGCAGCAAACATTGTAAGAAGCATTTCCATGTTATTCTTTGTAATCGTCAATTCATTTGCCACGACAACAATTTCTCTGGTCAGTAACCTTATCGGCGGAAAACAGACTTCAGACGTAATACCTGTTTGCCACCGTAGCATCCTGTTGACCTATACAACAGGTATCCCGCTCATTCTGTTAGCATTCGCTTTTTCAGAAGACCTTTTACAGTTGTTTACCGACGACAGAGCAGTTGTTCAAACGGCATTTTATCCCTTTTGTGTAATGCTTTCCACATTTATTATCTCTGTACCAGCATATACCTATTGCAATGCCGTAATCGGTACCGGAAACACGAAAATAGCATTCGTATTTCAAATGATAAACATAATGCTCTATCTAGTCTATCTGTTTATATTAGCAAATACCCCGGGTATTCCACTCGCCGTATTCTGGACCTCCGAACAGGTATACGTCACTGTATTATTTGTACTGTCTTTACTGTATCTCCAAAAAGGAAAATGGGAAAATAAACGCATTTTAAAATAAATAGTAGGTTTTAATTGTAAATTTTAGATTGTAAATTGTTTGACTACCTGATTCGTCATCAGATTTATTTAATCGTAAATCTAAAATCGTAAATCTACAATTTTTTAAGCTCGGGCTATGGGCATAATCGTAAATCGTAAATCTAAAATCTAAAATGTATATGTGCTTTAAAGTCCGTAAAACATCGTAAACCCGACAGACGTTCAAATGTTTTAACGTATAGTGGCGAAATATATCTTCCGTCCACATGGGTATTGTCATAAAAAAAACGATATTTGTACTATAAACTAACATTATTCAAGATGAAAAAAGGATATATTGTATTGATTGTAATTATCGTAGCCATATTGGCTATCTTCTTTTGGTTTAAAGGAACATATAACGGCATGGTGAAAATGAGTGAAGCCGTATCTGCTCAATGGTCAAATGTAGAAAACCAATACCAGAGACGCATCGATTTGATACCGAATTTGGTAAATACCGTAAAAGGTTATGCCTCCCATGAAGAACAAACATTGATCGATGTCGTAAATGCCCGGGCACAGGCAACCAAAACACAGATCAATTTCGACCAATTGGATGAAGCAACTTTGCAAAAACTAAACCGTACCCAGGGAGAATTGTCTTCTGCCCTTTCCAGATTAATGGCTATTTCCGAAAGCTATCCTGATTTGAAAGCCAATCAAAACTTTATGGAACTGCAAGCACAACTGGAGGGAACTGAAAACCGGATAGCAGTCGAAAGACGGAAATTCAACGAATCGGTTAGAAATTACAACGCCGATATCCGCCAATTTCCTAAAAATATCATAGCCGGTATGTTCGGATTTACGCCCAAACCATATTTCGAAGCAAATGAAGGTGCCGAACAAGCCCCGAAAGTAGAATTTTAAACCGGACTTATTAAAATTGTAGATTTACGATTAAATAAATCTGATGACGAATCAGATAGTCAAACAATCTAAAATCTACAATTAAAACCAGGTGGAAAACAACTTTTAAAAAAGGCCAGGCCTGAAAAACGGATAATCTATGGTTAAAGACTGAATAGTTTTTTACCAGGACCTATTAAATCCCGGGTAAAGCCATAGACAAAAACAGAATTAAATATGTCGCCCGAAAAATATTTTACACAAGCCCAGAAGGATGCAATGGTAGCAGCGATTCAGGAAGCTGAGAAGTGTACCTCCGGAGAAATCCGGATTCACTTTCAGAATCATTGTCAGACAAATCCATTGGATAACGCCGTCGAGGTTTTTGAAAAACTGAAAATGCATGAAACGGCACAACGCAACGGTGTACTCATATTCATCGCTCTGAAAGACAAAAAAATGGCCATCCTCGGAGATGCGGGCATCAATGCCAAAGTAAGTGGAAATTTTTGGGATGACATAAAAAACCGTATGGTCGAAAAATTCAAAAGCGGACAGATTTGTGAAGGTGTCTGTGAAGCCGTAAAAGAAGCCGGGAAACAACTGAAAACCTATTTCCCTTACCAAAAAGACGACATCAATGAACTACCGGACGATTTATCGTTTAAAGAATAGATAACGAATTCTGTATAAAGTGCATTAAAATTTACGATCTAAAACCGGATCATCTGTAATTTATAACCTATGACTAAATATTTTCTATCGTTACTGTTTATCCTTATTCTATCATTTAACGGAAGGGCACAGGATTTTCCGGAACCGATGTATCCGCGGCGGATCGTCAACGATTTTACAGCAATGTTTACTCCGGAACAACAATCTGCTCTGGAGACGAAACTCCGTCATTTCAATGATACTTCCTCTACCCAGATTGCTGTAGTAACCGTACCGGATATATATGGATATGCACCGGGAGACTATGCGCAACGACTGGCAGAAAAATGGGGCATCGGCCAAAAAGGAAAAGACAACGGCATCCTCGTTTTGGTTAAACCCAAAACCGGGAGAGAAAAAGGAGAAGTAGCCATTGCCGTAGGATACGGCCTGGAAGGGGTTGTTCCGGATGCTGTCGCCTCCCGGATTATACGCAATGATATTATTCCGGAATTTCAAAAAGGCAGGTATTACAACGGTATAAATAAAGCCGTAGACAAACTGATCGGACTGGCAACCGGAGAATACAAAACAGAGAAAAGCGGCGATGACGAAAATTGGACATGGTTTATCGTCCCGTTTATAATTCTTTTCATTATCCTTCCGTTATTGGGACGCAAAGGCGGAAACCACAACCACGGAGACGGGAATTATACCGGTAGCGGAAACAGTGGAGGCCCCTTTATTTTCTGGGGCGGCCTCGGAAGCGGACAGCACAGCAGCGGAGGAAGTTTCGGCGGATTCGGTGGGTTTGGAGGAGGAAGTTTCGGGGGTGGAGGCGCCAGTGGAAGCTGGTAATTTATCCCGAACGATAAAAACACAAAACAAAAGATAGCGTTAAAGCAAGCAAAACTTCTTTAACGCTATTTTCTTTCCCTTCTCCCGACAAAACTTTTCCTTCAAAATAAAGTATAATACAGAGTAAACTTTTAACCGGCAAACAATTAAAAGCAAACACCCCATGGAAAAAGAAAATCCATCTATCGAACCAGGAACTCCGATACTGGGAAAAGACTATTCGATAATTATCGACACCAAAGGTCCCTACTTCGTATACGGCCATCCCCGGCTACAACAGGAATTTATCGTTCCTAATGCCGATGGTGAAGCCTGGGAATACCACCCGGGAGAAACGTATAATACGGAGGCAGAACCTGTAGCCCTCTGTCGTTGCGGACATTCCCGGACAAAACCCTATTGTGACGGCGCGCATACCCAAGCAGACTGGGATCCCCGTCTGACTGCCGACCGGACACCTTTGCTCGATTCGGCAGAAACCTATGACAGCCAATATCTGGAACTATCCGATAATCCGGATTATTGTGTACACGCCCGTTTCTGTATGGCCAAAGGTACGGTATGGGAACAAATCAACAATTCAGACCAAAAAGAGTCCTATGATCTTTGTGTCCGGGAAACTTTCCATTGTCCCTCCGGCAGATTGAAAATCAAGAATAAAAAAGAAGACCGGTTTCTGGAACCGTCTCTAAAGCCTTCTTTAAGCCTGATAGAAGACCCTCAGGAAGAGTGCAGCGGACCGCTATGGGTGAAAGGAGGCATTCCGATTGAAGACTGTGAATGCAACGCCTATGAAATCCGGAACCGGGTTACCCTTTGCCGCTGCGGGGCCTCCACAAACAAACCCTATTGCGATGGAACTCACGCAACCATACACTTTAAAGACGGATTAAAACCCCTGAAAAAACACAAAGAATAAATCCGAGACTCATACAAACCAAGACTTACATCATTGAGTTATAAACCTCAAAAAGAGGCTGTTACAAAGCAGCCTCTTCCTTTGTCTATTATTTCTGTTTACAAGCTTGAATGGCTTTTTGTATTTTGCTATGTAAAGTTCTATACGAATTATGAATATCTGTCACAGCAGTAGTCTCATCCACAGTACCGACATATATCAGCAGGGTAAATCTTTCTTCATCCCATCCGTCTACCTCATCTCCGTTCGGATCATATCCCACGATCACAACAGTATTCCCTTTCTGATAAACGATAGCATAACAACCTTCCTCCTGCACCTCGTTTACTCTGATAGAAAAGCCGGCATCCGCAAGGCGCGACTTTACCTCAGTATAATCCGATAAGGGCCGGTTAATATACCCCAAAGCCGTCGTCGTTTGCAAAGTTTGTCCGGAAAACCGGACCAATGCATCAACCGGCGTTAACAATTCAGGGAAATCCTCTCCCAATTGTGTATCCTCCCAATTTTCGACATCCCGCAGGACTTCGATACGTAAAGACAAAGACGCGACAATTTTACCAAATATTTGCGCCGTTCCTTCCGTATAAGACGAACCGTTCACCTCCACATATTCTCCCGTACCGCTCACATCGAAAGCATATTTTCCATCTGTTTGTAGCACAACGTCGACTGTGATTCCCTCTGCTTGTAAAACAAAGGTGCCTTTCGCTATTGTTATGTTACCTCTATAACTCCCATTATTCCCATTAAAGCCATTGATCGTAAGCAGGCAAGATTCATCATCACTTCCTGAACACACCACCATCAACACGGTATCCGACCACATCATTTGAATATTCTCGGAAGCAAAGTTTACCCTTACACTCTCCCCTTCTTCCTTTACGATAAGCATCGTATTTTCTTCTCCTCCGCCTTCCTCACAGACTTCGATATCCGGTAAAGTGATATCAGTACCGGTAAGAGTTACATTCCGTATAAAAGTAGTGCCGGTACTCAATGTAAAATGTAAAACAACTGAACCGTTGATATTCGGTGCATTCAGTTTGAAGCGCCCTTCCCGGTCTGTCTTTACCGGCATCATCGTACAGGTCCTCCCCTCATGATCGTATTCACAATTAATAAAAGCAACAGGTATTTCTCCACAGGAATTGACGATCTTCCCCGTGATAGACCTCGGACATTGCAATTCCAGATTACGGGTTACCGTCGTTCCCCCGGCCTGTCCCGGTAACTCGTGAGCGACACCCGGCAGCAATCCGTAATCTTCGGAAAGTATCCGGACCGTTACCGACGTGTTGGCCGGAATATATACTTCGTATTCCCCCCGGCTATTTGTGTAGGCATAGGTTTGATCTACCGTTACTTTTATATTCTGGACCGGCCCATTGCAATTGGTAACCGTTCCCTTCACTGTCACCCGGTCCTCCGGCCAATCCAGGTTGTGCCACGAAAAATGATTTACTTCGCCGACGTATACATTTCCTTCCAGACGGGCTACCCCTTCTTCCACCCACATTCCGGTCTCTTCATTGAAATACCACAACGGAATCGTTTCAGGCGGATTGCTTTCCATTCCTTCAGGGATAGGGAAAGTCATCACCGAAGTCCCGTCCTCTTTCAATTGTAAAGCATTGCCGCTTCCATCGGTAAGAGAAACTTCCACCATTCCCCACGACACCAGTTGTACTTCACTATTATCCGTACGGACTGCCGCCAAATCACCCCCGGGCATCATTTCATTAAATGTCTCGTTATTCGGGTCCAGGTAAAGCATATCCGCATTTACAGTCCCCGTATAAGCCGTACCGTCACTCTTCACGACTCTAGCAGCAGGAATATCCACTTTCATATCCCCGACAGTAAGCAGCCGCCCCGAATTTGCTTCAAATGTCGCACTCGTGCTGATATCACTGTTTCCTTTCTCATGCATCACTACTTCCAACGTGATTTCTTCACTGCTCGTTCCCGAACGGGTCACCGTAAAATACCCGGCTTTCTCAAAACGAAATAGGGTACGGTTGTTAACGGTTCCCATGCTTTCAAAACGGAAAGCACCATTTGCATCCGTAATAGCCGAGAGAGTTCCTGTCGTTACCTTCACCCCCGACAAAAGCACTCCGTCGATATCCTTAACGAGTCCATAAACCGTCGCATTTTTCATAACGACATCAGGAACCTCCGGATCCGGGCCGGGAGGAACCTCTCCCTTCTTCCCATCGTCCGAACAAGCCCACACGACAGCCAGTATCATTGTCGACAAGGCAAATAACCAAAAAGAAACATTTTTTTTCATGATCGTATGTTTTAGAATTATAAGTTTCAGATCAAAATACAGGTCACTTCTTTATAAACTCCACCCTCCGGTTTTTCGCCCGTCCCTCATCCGTCGAATTATCAGCGATAGGATTGTTTTGTCCTTAAAATAAAAACCGTCGGTAAAGCCTTCCTCCCGGAGTCAATACATGTAAGGACGCACGCCCATGATCGCCGTCAAAACGACACTCAGGACAACTGCAACGACAACCATTGTAATTAAAGCAGCTACAAAATAATTTGTCGTTTTCTCTTCAGGCACCTTCATCATTGGCTTTAATCCGCAATAGAGAATATACAATGCATACAAACCAGCTATTCCTGCCAGGAAACTAAGACTCCAGTAAATGTAAAAAATACCGCCGACACAAACAGCCGCATAGCAATAGGTCGCCAACTGAAAAGCTTTGTTAAAACTTTTCTCTGCCCCGAAATACGAAGCCAACATGTCAAAAACAAAAGCCGTCAGAAAGACACCCCCTATAACCGAAACATACTGCAAAAGCGCCATCCGTATGCCCCACTCCAAAGAGGCGATATGCCCCACCAAAGGAATCCGGAAACCGATCAATCCATAACCGATAAAAGCAGCCGCAGCCGGTAAGATAGCAAGCCACAACAGATAAGTCGTAAGCAATTTCACCGGAGTATCGTTCTCCTGCCCGATTTTACTCCATTCCTCTTTTGGAGAAATCAGAATGCTCTTCGTTCTTTCTATAAGATTCATCATATTTTTTTTTAAGAATTCATCAATTACGAACAGCCTCCATCTTCTTCTTCGCCGAAGCAGACAAAGGAGGGCGTACTGCCGTCCGGGTAATCACAGCACGAGATCCGCCACTTACAGTAAACTCCATGACTTTGAGCGCACCCGTCAACTCCCCGCCGATCGGATTACTCTCTGTTCCGGCAGGGAAGACTCCTGCGGCCGGATTTTGACCGTAAGTTACCCTGATCAGATCATTTTTATAAATTGTTGTAATCACCCAATTGGTCGCAATCTCGGGTCTGCAATTGGAATACATATTCACCCATACTTCATACTTACCAGACTGTACATACTCGGCAGGATAAAACACATTTTCATTATTAATCCCATCGATAACGCAACCGGCATTCGAATCGATATCCAGCCCCCAAAGCAGGGAATCCAATTCATAATCATAACCTCCTTCGTTATAGTAATAGATAACCTCTCCGTCAGGTTGTACGACATACAGATCCACATCTTTCTCATTGTCAAAGGAAAGACTGATTTGCAAAGCTCCCGTTCCGGCACGTATGTATCCGACTTCCGAAGTAAATATTTCTGTGATTTCTCCGTCTGCCATACGCGCAGCAATCCGGATCGTAAAAGAATGATCCAGACTCTGACTGATCAACAACACGAGCGGATATATCGTGGCTTCATCGGCCCGGACCGTTCCGGGCACATAACGATAATAGCCTGCGGTTCCTACCACACCGACATAAACCTCCGTAATCTGCCTTTCAGATACTAAAGTTACAACCGAAGACCCTCCGGCCAGCACATTTCTGTTCATATTTACCCGATCCAAAGCAATACTTCCTGTTGCCTGAGGGAAATCATTTCCGACATACTCCGCCTCTTTGATACTGAAATACTCTTTCTCGATAGGATTCCGGTCCGGACCATCATCCTTATCACTGCAACTAAGAACAACAAGAAGAACATATGTCAATAGAACAAATACGTTCAAAATAAAAAATCTATTAGCCTTCATAACTTATCTGTATTAATTTCCGGACAATCGAAAAATCCCGTGTCCGGCAAAAAAAACAATGATAATCAGCATAATGTAATGCCCGCCTTATAAAAGACAGGCACCCATCAAGGAATATGCCCTTAGAAATGATAAGCAGCACCGACACCGACCACAGCCCGTGACCAGTTGCTTACCACATTGTATTTTGCCCGGAAATCAAGAGAAATGGCTTCTGAAAGCCGATATTCGACACCGGCTCCGAAATTGATACCGAATTTAGTTTCACTCGACTTTGCAGCACCTCCTCCATACTCCTCCCATTCGTCTGCACCATCCCATTTGACTGACGCACCCTGTATCGTAAGACCGAATTGAGGATATAACACAACATCCCCAAGTTTGAAAAGATATTGCCCGTTGATACTGAAATCCCAGGTATTCCATTTCAACTCTGCACCCAATGCCTCTGCTACTTTTTTGGGAAAAAAGAAATTGAATTCCGGAGATAAACGGATGGCATCCGTAATACTCCAATTGAAATCCAATCCCACCCCGAACTGCGAACTCAAACCGGCAGCAGGACTGGTCCCCAAATTCAGACGTAATCCGGCAGACACATCTCCCTTTTCCTGAGCCTGTACATACATTCCGGACAATGCAATAGCCAATGTCAAAACGAAACTTTTCATAATTGTTGTTTTCATGGTGATTGATTTTAGTAATAATGCCTACTCTATTTGCTTTTCGGCGATCGCAATTCTGTCGTTAGTTAAATTTTGTTTTATCATATTAATGAACTACAACAAAAATAAAACAAACGAATACACCAAAATACCCCCAAAATGGGGTATTCTACTGATAATTAACAAATACCCCCCAAAATGGGGGTGTCATGTTTTTCTTAAAAATTATATATTTGTATTAATAAAAAAGCATATCCCTATGAAAATACAAAACAGAATCCTTTGGGTTGTTGCACTTATGTATATGGGAAGTTTTACCCTGCCGGCAGAAGTAACTCCGGCTTCACTGGAACAATGTCTTTACAAGCCGTCAATCGGAACGGCAGAAAAAGCCATTCTCTGTGAACGATGGGGACGAAAATATCTATACAAAATGCACAAAAAGCCTATGATTTTGCCCGTCGGAGGAGTGAATGGGCACAGGAATGTGGAAAGCAGGAAACAGAGGGACAATTGCAATGCCTGTTGAGCGCCATATACACATGACATGGGACAATACGATTCATCCGTTTATTGCTGCCAGAATAGGATCAAAATAGCACGGGATGTAAACAATCCCCCCCCAGGCCAACACACCCCTGGCTTATATCGGAAATACTTACTGGCCCCAGTCCCGTTTCGACAGTGCACTTTAAAAACCGAATTAAAAACAAAAAACAATTATGATAAAAGTAATCGTAGTCGACGACCATCCTATTGTAACCGACGGTATCAAAAAATTAATCGATAGCTGTCCGGATATCCGTACCATAGGGACGGCCCTCTGTGGTAAAGACTGCAAAGAATTATTGCAAAAAACGACACCGGACATCATATTACTAGACATCAATCTGCCGGATATCAACGGTATGGACTTATGTCGATATATACGGGGATTTTATCCCTTTGTCCGGATAATTGCTCTTACCGGCTTTAAAGAATATTTCTATATGCAAAAAATGCTCCAAAACGGAGCAAACGGGTATTTATTAAAAAATGCCTTACCGGAAGAAATTATTGAAGGCATACGGGAAGTATATAACGGAAACTCTTATTTCAGCGAAGAAGCCGACAATGTTTTACAAGCACATAACAACAACAAACTTTTTCTGACATTGCGGGAGACCGAGTTGCTAAAACTCGTCGTAGAAGGCTACACAAATAAAGAGATCGCTTCAAAGTTATTTTTAGGTGTTGAAACGATTAACAGCTACCGTAAAAATCTACTATTAAAATTAGGAGTTAAAAACACCGCAGCCATGGTCAAACTGGCTATTACGGAAAAGCTGATTTAAATAAAAAAAGTCCCCGGACCATCACGGTGGGAACTTAACCTGTCTAACCAAAACTTATGAAAAAAACGAACGTCAAAAACTGAAAATCAATGTCTCTTTAAATCAAACCGGAAATCAAAATCAGAAATTTCACTTCACCGATCGATAAAATTCAGATTTACACCCGAAAAAGACATCATTTCTTTTCAGTTTCAAAAATATACATTCGTTGTCACGTCATTGTGACAAAATCATGAAGTAAAAGTGACATTTTATTGCTATAAAAAATCCGGATCTCACAATGAAATCCGGATTCCTGTATTTCTAAAAACAAATTATCTGGCAGCCATAACTTCCTGCTCGATTAAATTTGCTGTTGTCTGATCGAACACCAGGGTTTTGTCGTTCGGCAAATAAGTGAAAACACTCTTATCACGCATTTCCACTACTTTTGTTTTATTCTCACCGTCCATCAGATACCACGCTTTTTCTTTCGGGAAATAACGAAAATCCACAGCTTCCTGTCCGTCCGTCGAAGCAATCGTCAACTGATTTTGTTTCTTAATCATCTTATACATCTGTCCTTCGTGCAACACATCCATTTCTTCTACTTCATCAGCTCCCATTGCTACCGGATTGTTACCACCCCAAAATTCGATAGAGTTAAAAATCAATGCATCTCCCAAACAGCACAATTCATAGGCCGGCAGAATACACAAACCGAAAAATACCAATTCATTTACAAACTTGCTGTTAGAAACCTGACCGTTCCAACGATGCAACTTTGAAGTAAGTGAAAACGATCCGTAACATCCTGACATCAAAATTGCAGTACAAGCAATTAATACAATAACAGTAAATTTGGTTAATAATTTTTTCATGATAGATAAATTTAAAAGATTTATAGTATTGTTCCTAAGAAATTTTAATCCCTATTATACTTCTGTTATGCAAAGTTAAAAAAAATAGAAAAAAAAGAGAATACATCAAGGCCTATATCTCCTTTTACCTATTTTTCTTCTATCACTTTTATACGTTTTGTTTTCAAACGGGTTTCCAACCAGGTTTTAAAACGCTCTTCATCATCCTCTGAAGGAGGCCTTTGATAAGACAAAAAAGCTACATTCAAAGTATCGTTTGTCTGTAATTCGACATTTATACGTACCATACGGGACAAAGCGATCGATTTTACATAAGGAAACAAAATCTTCAATTCCGGTCCAAGCTCCACGGTCGCTGAATCATAAACCGTATAATTGGTCAGGCGGGCTTTCAACAAGCTGATCTCCGCTTCCTGACTAACCATTTTCTCCCGGTTTAAACGATAAAAATCCTGTAGGACAAGGCTATTCAATCCGTCTTCTTTTTCATCTTCCCCAAGTCCCTGAGAAATCGACAGCGCAACGTTTTTCAATCCATATTGCTCCATTTTCTGACGCAACATCACAATTGATTCTTCCGATACTTTTTTTCCGATCAACGAAACGGATATGCTACGTTCCGGAGCTTCCGCCTGTATATGCTTGTTAACGACGAATGTATTCGGGAAATTGATCTCGTTGGTGATAAACCGGTTCGCGTTGGTTTCAAAAATATTGGTACGCACCATATTATATGTAATATAAACACTCGGCACCACGGTCAGGAAAAGAATCGTATAAACCAGTTGCTGCACCTTTTTTTCCCGCACTTTATCGACAAACGACTTTTTGGAAAAATGCATCAGTTTTACACCCAATGTCGTAGCAAAAGCAATGAAAACCGAATTGATCACATACAGATAAAACGCACCGAAAAAATAAGAGAAATTCCCGCTGGCAAGACCGAATCCGGCCGTACACAAGGGAGGCATTAAAGCCGTAGCAATAGCTACACCGGGAATCACATTCCCTTTTAAACGCGTACTCGAAGCGACAATACCAGCCATCCCGCCGAAAAAAGCGATCAAAACGTCATAAATCGTCGGAGTCGTTCGCGCCAGTAACTCGGAACGGGCCTCGTTTAAAGGAGAAATCAAAAAATAGAACGTAGATGTCAGAATTCCGAACACCGTAGCAATGGCTAAATTACGGAATGCCTTTTTTATCAACTCGAAATCATTAATTCCAAGCCCTAAACCGATGCCCATGATCGGCCCCATCAAAGGAGATATCAACATCGCACCGATAATAACGGCCGTTGAATTCACATTCAACCCCAAAGAAGCGATAAAGATAGCAAAGATCAATACCCAAAGATTACTGCCTTTGAAGTTAATTCCACTGCAAATATTTTCCACCGTTTGAGCCTCACCTTCGCGATCCCCGGAAGGATCAAGGATTCCTTTCAAATAATCTTTAAATTGGGTAAATAACTCCGAGAATTTCATACGAACTTTCAATTTAAATATCGAAACGCAAATTTACTGATTTTTCCGGCTATAAAACAAGAAAACAAAAACATAGGTGAAGGTCCACAACCTAATATTCGTCATTTTTATTTTACACCAACATTATTCGATTGAATAACAGATCATTATATCTATCACCCGGAAACCCCGAAAAAATAAAACTCACCCCGGAAAATAACCCGGATATTCTTCCGGATATATTATCGGAAAAACGGATATATTGATTTTTTGTCTTTAAGTTTTTTCTTTACACGTTGATCAAGCCGGCTTAAAATATCTGCTCCCAATCGTAATAATTTCATTATAAACCGATCACACGTCAATACGTCTAACAAAAACCATGACAACATACTGATTTTCAATAAAATATTAAACAAAATCTATATAAACAAGATAAGAATGATATACCTTTTTAGATAACTTACTCACTTCTAAGCTTCCAATTTTTAGTTAAATTATATCAAAAAAGTGACATCATTTTTGCTTTTGGAAGATTACTTTTTTAGATTTGTAATAAACAGAATGGACTATATCATAAGTCAAAAACATTATACTTACATAAACGATCAGGATATACCCGTTTTTTAGAGAAAATAGCGTCTGATAATAGTTTAACCAAAGAACAAAAAACTTTTCTTGCGAAAAGTATATCGTATGGCTATTATATCAAAACAAGAATTAAGGAAATAACAGTAAATACAAGAGCGACAAAACAAGAGTGTCTCGATGCATTTAATAAAGCTGCCTTAAGAATAGTTAGAAATCTTGCAATCAGTGGACCTGGGTATTCTTACAGGTGGATTAGGAACAGTCGCAGCAGGCGTTGTAGCCTACATTTCGATTGATGAGGCAGAAAAGGATTATAACAATTGCATGAAAACAGCAAAATAGGATTGACAATCACTACTTATAAAACTAAGTTATGAAAATAAATTATTTAAATAAATGGGGAGGCTTCTTCTGGGGGCCTTCTCCTATAGCACAAACAATGCGTTATCGTATTTTCAGAGATTTGATAGTTTTTACATCGGCCATTGTTATTTGTTGCATAGCTCCCTGGGAATCGGCAGGAATAAAGGAAGATTATTATCTATTTTTAAAAAAGATGGCATTTGTTCTATTGGTTTTGTCCGTCATCCCAATCCTTACCGATATGATAATCGATATCAAAAAAAATATATTAAACATAGCGTCATTAAGCATAGCGATAAGTATAACAGGATTGGCATTTTTTGTCTTGTTTTTCAATTTTTAATTCTATAGGTAAGGACCGCAAGGACAATCCCTCTCTCCCTTTTAAAACTAAAGGTAAAACAGGCCACAGAAACACCGGAGTTAAAAGGCATTACAAAGGAGGATATCCATACCGATCTGTTTATCGCCGAACCGATAAAAATATAAAGCAGCAATTTATATTCATTTATTACTTTTTTCCTTATTTTTTAATCCCTGTAATTCGATTCTCCGGATATTAGCAGGCAAATTCGGTGTCGTAACCTAATCCGGCTAAAAACAAAAAAGAATATTCTCTCCAAAACCAAATATCGCTTTTTGTTCTATCAAATAAATATATATATATTTGTAAAATACGTCAGATTTTTACCTCAACATCATTTAGATGATCAAAAGAATATTTTTTCTTTTTTTTATTTTATATATCGGATGTACACCTTCGATAAATCCTCTTTCTTCCTTCGACACCATTGAACAAATCATGTCGTCAAAGCCCGACAGTGCTCTCAAACTGTTACAACTCATGACTAGAATCCCCGAAAACCGGGCCATAAAAGCTCGATACGCCCTTTTGTATACAGAAGCCCTGCATAAAAATCTGGTAAAAGTTACCTCTGACTCACTGATTGATATCGCCTTGGATTATTATCCTAAAACAAACGACTGGCAAAGAACAGCCAAAACCTATTTTTACAAAGGAAAAATCTATTCTACAAATAATGAATGGAAAAAAGCTTGTGAAAATTTACTACAAGCCGAGCAATTGGCTTTAAAAACAAATGACCAAAAATTATTAGGACTTATTTACAATGAGTTAGGTGAGATATACTGGTACCAGGATTATATAGAAGACGCATTTAAATATTACCAATTATCCTACAAATATTTTTTAAATGAAGCAGACTCTTTAAATGCCAATTACATCTTGGGATCTATTACCGGATGTTATTTAGGAAAAAATAAATTAGACAGTGCGTATATTCATTACGACAAAGCTTTAAAATTTTTTAAAGAGGAGAGAGATACAAAAGAAATATCTTATCTTGAAAGTGCCTTATTATATGTATGCTTTCTAACTGAAAATACAAAACGTATTCACGAAATTTTCGCTAAAAATAAAAAAGATACTACAAATTCTTTCAATAGATATGTAATCTTAAGTGAATGCCATTATTATTTAAGACAATATGATTCTGCCCAATATTACTTAAAATTGGCTTTAGCAGATTCAACGGTGAAATTAAACAATATACAGAAACAAAGCATCTACTTACATCTATACCAAATCGAAGAAAAACGTTCAAATTACAAAGAAGCATTTCAATATGTCTTGGAATATTGTAATATAACGGACTGTCTATTTCAACAGGAACGCAGAGAAGCTGTTCTGAATACGGAAAAACAATTCAGAAACAAACTATTATCGAATCAAAACGAACAACTAAAGACAGAAGCACAGATACATTATCTACTATTGATAATACTGATTTTATTTCTGGCCTTATTGATCTGCTTAACTATTTATTGGATCAACCGCCATAAAAAGGCATTGAGGAAGAAAGAAAATGAGATAGAAGAATATCTGCAATTGGTGGAAAATCTGAAAGAACAACACAAATTTACGGAAAACCAATTTATATACCGATTAAATGAGAAAAACCGGGAACAACTGCAATTAAAAGAAGCGTTGGAAAAACGGCTGGCCATCATTAAGCAACTCACAGCTCTGTCCATTCAGTACAGAGGGAAAGCAAACCGGGATATCTTTTACACAAAGGTAAACGAATTGATGAAACTCCATACACTCACACAGGAAGTACTTCACAATCTATGTGATATCGTCAATATCAATTATCACGGTATTATCGACTTTCTTAAAAAACAATTTCCTCAACTTTCACAAGAGGATTTAGAGTGGTGCGCCTTTATCTGTTCCGATTTCTCGCCTCAGGAAATAAGTGTAATTTATAACGTAAGTGTCAATTATTTCTACGTAAAAAACAATCGGCTGAGCAGTAAAATGGATATCAACCAATCCCTTCCCTTGTATCTTAAAGAAATGGCAAAACAACTTTATCAGGAAAAGTTCGCTTGATAAACCGAAGTTCTTTTGATTGTCAGATAGCAACAAACAGTCCTCTGTTACAACTTGATAAGAAAATATTTTCACAACATACTGATCGTCAATATTTTGATTTTTAAATGATAAGAGTCTGAAAGTAGAAAAAGTACTTTGTACAGATTATATTTATTTACAACACTAAATCAAAATAAAATGAAAAAGATCATCGTATTTACAATTTTACTATGTATTGCTCTTTTTTCTAATGGCTGGGGGCAAGAACAAAAACAACCGATTACTGTTAATACTAAAACCATTAAAATACTCCCCAAAGGCAAACCTCGTTCCATTACTTTTAGTAAAGCATCAGCTACGCTAAATTTAAATACCCATAAAATCGAATTGGTATTCCAAAACTGTCACGGGCAGGCAACAGTAATTATCGAAAACAATACGCATCAGAATACAATCGTCCAAACGATCGATATTTCCATTTCACCAAATCAAATCGACATCTCTTCTTTGGCGGAAGAAGAGCGGTATCTATTAAAAATTCTAAACGGCCTCTATTACTGGGAAGGAGAATTCCAACGATAGTCAATTTTCAAACAGCTTCAAGTATGCAAACAAAAAGTTTAACTCTTTTAGGCAAAAATAATTTGAGTCACTTGCCATTCAGGATTTAAGGGAATAATAACCCATCCTCATCCGAAAATGGCAAAGATCTTATATATTCAGGAAAAAAGTCAAAAATACTATAACTCTAAAATATTATTTGTCATGAAAAGTAAGATTGTCGTATTAGTTGCATTCGTTTTTGGTGTTTTTGTAACCGCCAATTTAATATCTTGTCAAAAAGAGAAGACAACAACACCTGATATATCTTTTGATTATGAACAAATTGGAATAGAACATAACAAAGGATTAGATTATATTTTTGAATATCTTAAGGAAAAGAAAATCAATAAAAAATCTGCTTTGAGAAGTACTACCAATATTTTCGATTTAATTGAACAAGCAACATTATCTTTTGCTAAAACGTCGAAAATTCTCAGAAACGTAAATCATAAGGAACTTCCATTAACTTTCCAAAATTTTAATCGTGAAGTTTTAAAAAGTGCAGGAAATAATAACTTAACATATTTGATTAATTCTAAAATTAATTTAAATCCTTCACAAATCACTTTTTTAAATGAATTAGACAACGTAATATCCAATTTAGAAATAGGACTTGAATTAACAATAGAAAAAATAAAAAAGATAGAATTAGATATTATAAGTCAATGTTCCGTTGATGAAGCAAAAATTCTTCTTTCAGCAACTTCAGTAGCAAGATATTCATTAGAATATTGGACAGAAAATTATGAAAAATGGATAATTGAATTAGGTGGAATGGAAATAGGTGCAATGAATGAGTTAAAATCAATAAGTTCACGAGGGGGATGGGACTGGTTTTGTGATACTTTGAAAAGTATGGGAAAATCAGATGTTGTAGGAGGAGCAATTGGAGCTGGGGTTGGCGCTCTGGCAGGAGGTGTCGGTGCAGCGCCTGGAGCTGTTGCAGGTGCTTGTTATTCATCAGCAGGACGTGGAATTGTAGCGTTACTTGATCATTGGGAAGTTTGGTAATTTAATTGTTATGAAAAAGAAAATAAAAATATTTTTTATTCTTTGGGCTATATTCAGCGTCGGCCTTTTTTGGGGAGAATGGTTGTTAGATATCGTTTTTCATAGCAAGAGAGACATTCTGAAAATTGAGATTATGGAATCTGTCATCATTGGCTTTCTTGTCGCTTCATTTTGGATTATTGGAAGTAAATCCTTGCATAAATAATATGAAACCGGAATGAATCCTTAGGGATTATGATTTTGGAGGGAAACTCATATCTTTGCATTTTTTATAGCCATTTCATTATTATTTTTTGCGTGTAACACGGATGAAAAACTTTCATCTCAAACAGAAGATGTACTTCCTGAAAGCGGCATCCTTGAATTAACCAGACCGATTCAGGTCGGTCCGGAAGCCCGTTCCGTTTCCTATTCGTTAATAGCGAAATTTGATATGGAATCCGAGAAATTGATCAGCTATTCGGTTTCCCCGGAACTTCTGAAATCAATTAATATGAGTGCAGAAGAACTCGATAATTATCTGAAAGAAAAAATGGGAACAATCTACTATCTGGGAGACAATCCAGTAACCAGAGGCGAACATGCAAATTGTATCGAAATGTGTAAAGATAAATACACTGATAGCGACGGTAATAAAATAAAGGGACGTGGAGCATGTAAAGCTAATTGTTGGGTTGATACTATAGTGGAAGTACTTAAATCAATCGCACAAGTTGCATAATAAATTATCAGGAAGAAAGATGTGAAATATGTCTTTTTTCCTGATCATAAAATAAAAATTATGAAAAATATTGTTTTTTTTATTCTTTTTCTTTCCTCCGGTTTGTTCATGTCTTGCAGATCCGTCATATATGCTGTGTTCTTAAGAGGCAGAGCAGTTGAAGGCAAAGCAACTTTGATGGTTAATCATACGGAAGAAAGGGAGGTGATTCTGATTCCGATGATGCATACAGGCCGGCCGGCTTACTATCAGAAAGTAAAAAATTACCTGGATACGCTTAGGCACAGAGGATATGTCGTATATTACGAAGGACTAGGAACTGTGGACCCCAAGATGCTTCCGGACAGTTTACGACCGAAATACGACACCATACAACGTAAATTCAGAAGAGTAACCGGTATGCATCTGACAGGTTATGACCGCAAGGACAATCCCTCTCTCCCTTTTAAAACCAAGGGTAAACAGGTTACAGAAACACCGGAGTTAAAAGGCATTACAAAGGAGGATATCCACGCCGATCTGTTTATCGCCGAACTGATAAAAAGATATGAAGCGGCAAAGGGGAAAATCGTATTAACAGAGTATGATTTTCAGACCGGCCTACTGGAAAAATACAAACTCAGCCGACAGGAAAAGGAACAATACAACTCATTTTTTATGTTACAAGAACTTCGAAACGAATATGTGAGTGAGTTATACCGTACTTACCGACATCCCAAAGTCGCTATTGTTTATGGAGCAGGTCATTTTTGGTTTCTGTATGCAAAAATCAGAGATATGGGATTTGAAGAAGTAAAGAAAAAGAAATGAAAACCGGGAAGTAAAAACACGATAAAAATACCCTTATTGTATGCGAAGTACATATAAATTAAAAATAAAAAGTCAGCCTCGTTCCATTAAATTATTACTGAATCATGTAAAAGATAACTCTACATGAGAAAATCATTTTGGCATTCCGGAAAGCCTATTATCGTTTATGATATGGTGCATTAGCCAGGAATATGAGGGGTTACGAAGAAGTCAAAAACAGTAAAAATGAAACGAATATCGATTTACATATTATTAATTGGAAGTTTTTTCCTATTGCAGAGATGTAACAATACCCCGAACAGCACATCTTCCTATCTAAACAAATATTACGGTACTCAACTGAAATTACCGTCTAAAGCTTCCTGGCGCTTTCTCGATAAGGATACCATAATAGAACTGAAAAATAAGCCTAAACTTATCACTTATTACAATGCGGAAGGTTGTTTTTCATGTAGAATGAAAGAATTACAATCCTGGAAAATTTTAATTGAAGAAATTCGGGACAAATCGTTAGAAGTCGATTTTATTGCTATTTTTAAAGTAGATAAAGGGAACGAAGATTTTATTGCGAATTTACTTCGTAATGAATTTATTTATCCGCTATTATGTGACAACATCGGGGAATTTGAAAATGAAAACTCTATTCCGGAAAATAGCTTATACCACACCTTTTTGGTCGACACCAGCAATACGATCAAAATAATAGGGACACCGATATATAATCCTAAACTTTGGAATATTTATAAAAAGGAAATAACGAAAATGACCCCTAAAAACAAAGATATATCAAGGTCCCCAAAAATCACTGATTCTCCTTTCCTGAAAAGAATAAAAAAATCGCACAGAGAAGCGTCTCAATACCCCTCTGTGCGATAAACAGGATTCGAACATTACGCCGAATATGGGTAACAAATCCCCATACGGCGTTTTCCGTATTACTTTTTCCGTCCTTTAGAAGTCGCTTTTTTTGTAACTTCCTTGGTCCCGACGGTAAATTGTAACGAAGACAAATACTGTACGACAGCATATTTGGCTGCAGCTATCGTCTCGCGGTTCACCTTCTGGATCACACTGCCGCGGGCAACGTCTTCCGTCGTAATATATCCCTCCATCAATAGCAACTGCACAATCATATTGTTGATATTGGTCTCCTCACTATATCCTTCCGCTATATATAACTGATCCACTTTTTCGGCAAATTCACAGGCAAAATCACCGTAATTCGGCAAACTCATCAATTCTTCGAACGTTTCGCTGAAGCTGCTCAATTCGATATTCAGATTCGGATTTACCAGCAACGGACTGAACTCTTTCTTCGGATCGACAGGAACAAAATTCACCAAATTACTCATATCTACTTTTCGGGTAATATCGTCCATCCGCCGGTAATCGGCTTTCCGCATATTTTCCAACTGATAGATAAAGAAATTATAACGCCATAGTTCGGAACTGTTCATTTCCCCATGGAAAATAGGACGGTATTTTTCATTCAACAAGCGTTTTACCTTAATTTTGCCCTCATTGATTTCAGGACGTGTCACCCGTACCTCCTGAATCATCCGTTTCAGTTCCATAGCTGCTTTTTGCGGTCCGGTAATTTCCCGGCCTTTTTTACCGATTTCGGTAGAAAGTACCCCGCATTGAATATTCCGGGCCTTACCTTCCCCGTCTGCGCCCCCACGCATCACCCGTATCAGATTCATAACCGTTTCCAATTGTCCTTCCTCGGCAATAAACGGTTGTCCTCCCGGTGTACTGGCCAAAGAGTCAAAAATGGCACTGAACATTTTCCGGTCAACCGGCATTTCCCGGATCTCTCCGTCTCCATACGAAACCTCTGCCGGAAAACGGTTCTGGATCATATCGAACGCTACCGAACGTATGGTATAACATACCCCGTTCCGTTCAAACTGCTTACCGGTAAAAATCAGATTCACAACTTCCGTAATATCTATCTTATCCAGTAATTTATAAGAAGAAGCCAGATAATACTGCTTATTGCTATCGTCAAAAGCCCAATCCAGAATATCATCCAGATAATTACCGTGGCGGGCCATGACAGTGACAATATTCTTATCCGCCGTATAGCGTTTCAGCGTACGCTGGAAATTCGGTCCGTCCTGGCTGGTCGCTTTCTCTTTCCGTTCCCCGTGGGCATCGATATACAGTACAAAAGTCTCCGGATTATCTACCCGTGTAATACCGGCTTCATCCTTAGAATAATTACTGGCACTCAGCATGATATCGATTTTATAGGGCATCGTGATATCGCACATCCCGCTCACCGTGCTCCGGGAATTCAGGTCTTCGACATTACTGTCGGCACTGCTCTCGAACAGGTATTTGTAATATTTGATATAATCCGGGTCAAAATCCGTTGTCCGTGAGAAATCCCCGACTTCGGTTCCTATCCCGTACAAATTTCCTTCTGCATCCTGAAATTCATGGAACATATCACCGGCAATCAATTTCACCGAGCGTACTCCCTGTAAATTGTTCCGCAACCATTTCAATATAAAGGCGGCTATCATTTCCGATTTACCGACACCGCTGTCACCGTTGATTTCCACGACAAAAATACTACCGTCGTTCTCTTCAACAGCAAACAACGACCCGTGGCGCGGATTGCCGCCGATCTCTTTCATTTTCTCATTGATCACTGTCAGTCGCGGCTTCTTCACATCCCCGAAATAATCCACTTTTTGTTTCAATGGGGTAACGATCGTTTTGATGTTCCCGTTCGGTCCCTTGATATCAAAATAACCGATTTGCGGGAAAGAAATCAGTTTTTCCGGGGCACCCAGAAAACTGATCACATCCGGCACAAAATGACGTATATCTTTCAGACTGATATCCTCCGTATAATTCAACCGGTAATTATCTGTCAGGTATTTCATATACCCTTTCTGAAAAATCACCAGCTCTTTCACCATACCGTGTTTTACCACCTTACACCGGTAATCGTCCGAATCCATATTAGCGATAAAACGGGCCAAACGATCAGTAAAAAACGAAGAATCAGGACGTAAATCAAGCAACTTCAAATAATCGTTCGGTCCGGCTTCCTCCGTAAAATCCTTTTCCCTGGTCTCTGCCCGGTCTATCTTATGGAAAGGATACTCCCTTTTCTTGGCATCCGTGACGATACGGGTGTGTTCCTGTACCGGCTGTTCCGAAGAAATAACCCCGCATTTCTGCATCAATTCATTGATCCAACGAATTCGTCCGTCGTCATAGCTTTCCAGCACTTTATTTTCCATTTCGAACCCTTTGTAAATAGAGATACCGTGTTGTACCATCTCGTTCACGCTGGAGTTCTGTTTTCTGAAAGCCGTTTCTACCAAACGTACCATGATATGCGTATAGCGTTTGTAATAATCCGTTCCTTTGGTGCGCTTGATCATGCTGATATAAAACAACACCACCCGACGGCTGACCCGGTGAATCTCACTTTCAGCCACCTTGATGTCTTTCTTCCGCATAATATAATCGTTGATCTCATTCAATTGCGAAGGCATGATCTCGTTGATAAATTCCTCCCGGAACATCCGAAGCTCATTGTCATCACAGTTTTCGATCTTTTCACTGAAATATTTCAATTTCCCGATCACCAGATCGTAAAACGAATCGTCATTACGTAACAAATAAAGATACAATATCTTATCGGTCACTCCCAAGCTGGTATCATTGATCCCGGAAGAAATGGCATCCATGATATAACCGATCGTTTTCTGGGATAACAATGTCTCTTTAAACTCCGGCAATTCCCGTAATTTCCCGATAAACTCATCCACCCAGATATTCAAGTTCAGGTCTTTCAGCTTAATTCCGATCACCTCCTCAAAAGTTTCTCCGGCAACCTTGATAATTTCACTCCGGCTCGGTTCGAGACTTTCTTTCTCAAACGGCAAATTGAAATGAAGCAATATTTCCCGGATGTATTTTTTCAGAATCACATTGATACCTTCCAGTTTTGACTTATCGAGCTCCGGATTTCCGGTAGCATCGATAGCCAGAATCTTCACTTTACTGTCGGAAAAAAGAATATGCTCCATCTCGATCAAAATCTCCCGCATGATATTCTTTTCCATCGGATCGTCGAGTACATTGTGATTCGGCTGAAAAGTCCGTTTATTTGTAATGTATTTCAAAATAACGGCCTTGCTGTATTTCGAACTGACCGTATTAAAATCCAGATCGGCGATATCCGGCACTTTCTTATAAATCTGTGCCAACAAATTCTCGTATACTTTCGAAAAAGCAGCACTCCGGATAAATTCGAGCACATCCCGGCAGGAACCGATCTTATCACCATGCAATTCGATAACCGAATTCACCGAGCGGTCAATAGTCGTAATCGTAACCCCGCTTTTTTCCGGCGAAGCGTGATACAATGTCCGGATATCCCGGATCTGTAAAGAAGGCGCCTTGTCTTTCTCTGACTTACCGGACAACGGATAATCGGCAATGATCGCCTCTATTAATTCCTTATCTTTTTTATAACTAAAAATTTCGCCTAAAATTGTGTGACTTTCTATCTCTTTATAGGCCGGATTTTTCCGTTTGGCTGCAAACATCAGCCAATATTTCAGGAAAATGGTAAAACCGTCCTCCAGCTCATTTTTAAATACCTTGATATTTTTTTCATTATCCGACAAAAATCCCCCCAAGGCAAAACGCACCACTCCCGTTGAATAGGGTACTGCTGCAATTCCTCTGTTCTGAGCCAGGTATTGACAAAAACAAAGCAAATCGGCATACGAAAAATGTCCGTCTACCCGGAAATTAAACAGATACGAACCGTCGGACGGCAAATAAGTTATTCCGCATTCCGGATATTTGGCCAAAGCCCGTTCTGCAGCCTCTTTCGCCCACTTCATCCGTTCCAGCGACTCTGTCCGGAAATTTTTATTCACCCGGAACCGGTTCAGATTTTTTACCAGCTTATTCTGGTAATATACAAAGAAAGGTTCGTTCTTGTATTTAAAGTCATCCGGCAAAGACAAAATATCCAGCTTATCCAGAGATACCAATTCGTCCAATAAAAACAAATACAACGGGCTCCCCTCGAAACCGGCCGTCTTATGCAATTGCCGGTTAGCCCGGCTATTGGCATTCGCCTGTTCGGTACGCCCGATCTGGTCGTTAATGAATTTCACCAGGCTTTCCTTGATCTTATAACGGGAAGCGTTTTTCGGCAGCTCACTTTCCATCGTATCCTTGATTTTCTTCGCCACTTGAGCCACTTCCAGCAAATTGTTCAACATCAGCAACGAATTATTATTTCCATGCGAACTGGAATTGTGCTGACGCACAAAAGCCGCCACAGCATGTGCCTGCGGAGTAACCGCCAGTGCCCCCAAACGATCCCCTGTTGCCGATAAATTTTTGGTAGTCGACAAAGAAGAAACAGCCCGGATATTCCCCTGGGCATTGATATTATTAATAATATAACGGGAAATCGTCCGCCATTTCGGCATGTTGCTATCCGTCACCTTCACACTATCCGCATAAGCTTCATCCAGAAACAAAGTGATCTTAGACGTATTCATCAAACGCAGAAATCCATTTAAAGCTTCCGTATTAAAATCCGTATAACCGGTCGGATTATTCGGATCGTTGATCAGAATCGTCGTATTCTCACAGAACAAATCCCACAAACTGCCGCTATCGTCGAACAAAGCCAACGTTGATTTAATGCGGAGCAACTTATCTGTCAAGCGCTCATACGCCAAACGGCCGTCTTCCAGGTTTTCAATCTCAATATCAAACGGATTGATATCGAAGGTATCTTCCGGCAATAAATCCTTATATTCCCAGGCCTGAATAGCATTGTAAATGATATAAGGTTTCGGACGTCCGTTCGGATTGAATAACAGATCCCGGATAATCATCTGCACGGAATCAGATACCGATGTTTGTTCCAGATTCCCTAAAGCCGATAAGAAATTCTTTACAATATCCTGCTGACCGGAAGTCAATGCCCGGTACTTGTCCCGGATACCCAGATCGATTAAAAAATTATCGAAACGCCCCTTATTATTCGATTCATTATCTACTTTCGTAATATAAGCCTGGTATTTTTCAAGAAACAGATTGATCCCGAAATTTTTATGAAAATGATTTTTCAGAGTACGTTCATAATTGCTGGGAATAATATCCAAAATCAAACGACAGGCTTCCACCACCTTTTCGTTCAGCGTATGGAAAGGTTTTTGCAACAGATACTGTCCGTAGGTACGAATCTGATTTCGTCCTCCTCCTTCCAATACACTCAAAACTTCGATATTGGCATTATCGGAATAGAAATACTGACGAATCCGGTTTTCGAATTCTTCGATCAATTCTTTCGTCTGAATCTGACGTTTTTCTTCCCGGTGACAATTCTCCAGAAAATAAATAAAATCCCGCAGTTTTTCCAAAGAATACTTATCCTGAACAATCTTACGGGAAAACATATCCAGTTTAAATACATTCAGACGTTTCAACGGATCCCCGCCCCTACCGACCTGCTCCGTCAATATCCGATCGATCTCCTTCTCATATTCTTTGATCTGCACCTCGATTTTTTCCCGGAACTCCGTCAAGTACAACGGATTTACATTTTCCAGAATCAAACGCAGATTCAATTGTGTATTTGCCGGAGAACCCAATTTCTTCGTATGTACCTTATTTAAAGTATTGATTATACCGTTATGAAAGCAAAATACCAACGAAGTATTGGAACTGCGCGATTCCCTGGAGTCGTCTACAATCACCAAACGGGTCAGCAAAGGAAACCATTTCTCTCCCGAATACAAATTTACACGCATGTGTTTCACTTTTACCACAAAAATAGAAGTCGTATCCACACACATCTGTTCGTATAGATCTTCTGCCGACGGATTTTCCAACACCTGTACACTGGCCTTGTTGAATACGTCTCCCCGGATCAGACTGACAGCCTTATCCGCATTTCCGGAAACGACGGTCCGGATCATTCCGTTCAATCCCTTAAAATTCACCGTCCACCGGGTACGATTCAGAAAATCGGCTACTTCGGCTTTTGTCGTATAATGAGTACTCTGGCTGATCATCTGCTCCAAAGTATCCATCAGATAATTCCAGTGCCCTTCATTCAAATCCCCCGTAACCCCGATCACATCCCGGTATTTCCGCAACTCACTGACCTGACCGCCCAACTGCATCTGCGAAATAAAATCGATATGACTGCTCTTTACCGGAGGCGTACCTACAGAAAAATCATGCGTATCTTTTATGTTCCGAAGCCACACCTTATATTCCGGAGAAACCGCTTCCGTATCCAGGAAACCGCTCAACTTCTTCGTAAACTCGGCACGACGCCCACTCAGTTCAAAAGCCTTCGAACTGGCATGCGGACAAAGCATCAAAGAAACATCCGTATATCCCGGTATATCCTCCCGGAATTTTAATAGATAGCGATTGATCTCCGCTTGCTGTGCTGCCGGATCATCCGGCTCCTCAAAACAAAGCTTGACAAAACTGGTCAGATTGTCATAAATATGACGCGGCAGAAAAATTTCCGCCCGTTCTCCGAGCGATTCATAAAGATTCAATAGCTGTTGAGCTTCACTGCTCAAAAATGCCCTGGGTTCTCCTTTGATGTACATACTCTATTGTTACAGGTTTCAAGTCACTATATAAAAAAAGCTCGCCTTTCAGCGAGCTTCCTGATTCAAATGTATCTTTCCGGTGATGTAAAAGAAGCCCGCAACGTAGTTCTACGTTTCATAAATCGATCTGCCAGCTTCATATTTCTGATCACCATAAATCCGAAATTTCATAATTACAGAATTCATCTTACGGTATTACAATGAATTCCAGGGACAATATTAAATATTAATTATCGGAAAAGAAAGCAATTAAGACATAAACGGGAAATCAATCCACGAAAACGTTTGTATTTTGTGTTTTTTATATACCGAAAATGAAATTCTCCAATTATACATGAACAATCATTCAATATTTATCCGAATCATATTAGTTAATCGACTTAAAAACCAAAAGAAAATACCGGAGACAAGTAGACTCAAATCACTGTATTTAAATATATTAAAAAACAATATTACCGGGATTCAGATTAAAAATATGATTTTTAACCATCAGAGCGGCTTAAACTTTATATAGAACAACCGTTCAAATATTTATAAAAAATAGCATTCCATTCAATGGAATAATTCCTACAATTTACACCACAAAATAAGCCTGTCAAAAATGCTTTTGACAGGCTCTGCAACCAATTTTCAGATTCATTTGATTTACGATTTACGATTACGATTCCTCTTTTTGCAAGGAAAAGTCGTGTGTATCATCTAAAATCGTAAATCTAAAAATTAAAACTCCTTTTAAAAAGTATATCCGACAGAAACGGCAAAATTCCGATTTTTAATTTTCGTATCGTCCCACGAATCTTTATCGGCAATATTCGTCAATCCGAGATCATATTTTACACCGACATAAATGGCATTGAAACTGACACCGGTACCGAAACTCAATCCGAAGTCAAAACGTTTTAACCCAGCTTCATCCTCTCCGGTACCGAAAGCATCTTCTTTTTCATCACCCTCTTCTCCTTCATATTTAAATTTTCCTCCGATTCCGTAAGCCAGATACGGTCCGGCATTTACATGCCATTTGATATTATCGGACAAAGAAAAGCGATAAGAAGCCAGGATCGGCAACTCCAGATAGCTCAGATTTACTTTCGTTTTGTAGCTATCGTCTTCTTTATTTTCAAATTTCACACCTTTATTAGCGTAATACAAACCGGGCTGAATATAAAAGTTTTCAGTCAGACCCCAATCCAAAAAAGCTCCGATGTGAAAACCGACTTTGGTTTTCTGATCGAAATCTCCATCCTTCATAACATCTTTCAAATCTTTACCGGCTGTCGTTAAATTTAATCCGGCTTTTACACCCCATTTGATTTCCTGAGCTTTCACGCCCACAACAAGTGCAGCAATTAAAACTGCCGATACAATCATTCTTTTCATATTCATTCTTTTTGTGCCCCAAAAGAGCTGATTAATACTAAAAACAAACCGGGAAGAGCAACCAAATCAAATAACACGTAAAAACGATCATTTTTATAGGGGACACCTTTTTCCAAAAAAAGAAAGAATAAAAAAAGTTAACAAATTGAATAAAAACTAATTGCATTTTTCTATCTTTGTCACAAAATCGGTGTGTGTTTATCTTAATTAAATGATCGTTTTTATCAATACACAATCATCTTATTATCAAATAAATATCCAAAAATACATGTAAAACAACCGATTTTATATCATAACAAAAAATCCCGTTTTTGAAATTAACAGCCCAATCTATGGGAGAAATTTATGTGTACGACACAAGGTACGTCCGGATAAAAAGATCTGTGTAGACCCGGATTATAAACTCAATTTGAAATTAAAATTCTTCCGCCGGCACTATGGTTGTAACCCTGCTCAATCGCAACCTCCACTAAGCCATAAGTTTTAATTGTAGATTTACAATTCTTTTAGGGTTGGCTTGCGGGCTCAACCTAAAATCATAAATCATAAATCGTAAATCTTTTAGGGTCGGCCTGTGCGTTTAATCGTAAATCTAAAATCGTAAATCTAAAATTCTTTTAGGTCGGCCTGTGGATTTAATCGTAAATCGTAAATCATAAATCGTAAATCTATATTTTATACCTATCCTTTTATCCTGTCCTTTTTTTTATTATTATTGCATAAGATAGACTGAACCTCGATATATCCCCGTAAACCGGGACCTGTATTCAGATGAAACTATCCAAGTTAAAAACCAGTCATATCCTTTCAAAATGGAAAAAATAATTGTTACGATCGGCCGGCAATTCGGGAGCGGAGGTCGGGAAATCGGGAAAAAATTAGCAGAAAAACTGAATATCTCATATTACGACAAAGAGTTATTACAATTGGCAGCCAAAGAAAGCGGTTTGTGTTCCGAACTTTTCGAAAAAGCCGACGAAAAAACATCAGGCGGCTTTTTGCAAGCCCTGGCGATGGGTTTTTCCATGAACGGAGCCATATATCAACCCAACGACTATTTCACGGATGCGACTTTATTTCAGGTACAATCGGACGTTATCCGTAAATTAGCCACAGAAAAATCCTGTATCATTGTCGGGCGGTGTGCCGATTATATTTTACAGGATGAAAAAAACTGTACGAACGTTTTTATACATTCCAACATGCAGGACAGAGCCGAACGGATAAAAAAATCTTTAAACCTTCCGGAAAAAGAAGCTTTGGAACTCATTCGTAAAACAGATAAAAACCGCTCCAGCTATTACAATTATTATACAGACAAAACCTGGGGAGCAGCCTCATCCTATCATCTAAGCATCGATTCGTCGATACTGGGGACGGATAAAACAACAGAGCTTATCGAGTTCTTTATCCGCCAGAGAATAAAATAACCAGTCGGACAATACATGCATAACGGGAAAAAATGTTCAGCGCTTCTGCTTATTGCTTTTATAATAGCAATAGGAATGGTCCGTTTCTTCCCCACCGCAGGAGAGTTTTATGCCCGTCATATCTATCCGGGTATTACTACTGTCCTATCTGCCTTTTCTTCTGTTTTTCCATTTTCAGTCGGAGACTTATTCATCCTGTCAGCTTCTCTGTTCTTACTCATTTATTTTCTCCGCATTCTTATCCGGAAAAAGAGCCGGAAGGAAAAAATTTTCAATTTATTGCTGATATTGGGTTGGATTTACGTATGGTTCTATCTGGCCTGGGGTTTGAACTATTTCCGGGAAAATTTTTATGCACGCACGGGTATAACTCCGGTTTCCTATACCGAAGAAGAATTCCGCCACTTTTTAACCGATTACGTAGAAAAATTAAACAACAGCTACACCGTAACCCATTCTCCCGATTCCCTCCCGGTAGCTGAAGAAATACAAAAAGGATATGCCCGTCTTGAAAAAGAATTCGGTCTGATTCACCCACCGGCCCATTTAAAAGCCAAAACCATGCTAATCAGCCCGCTATTATCTAAAGTTGGTGTTACCGGTTATATGGGACCTTTCTTCTGTGAATTCAATTTAAACCGGGAATTACGGCCGGAAGAATACCCCGGTGTATTTGCTCATGAAACAGCCCACCGATTAGGTATCTCGAGTGAAGCCGAAGCAAATTTCTACGCCTGGTTGATATGCAACCGGTCTGAATCAGCGGCCATACGTTATAGCGGTAACTTTATACTTTTGGGGTATGTGCTTCAAAATGCCAACCGTTTGCTTTCCGAAGACGAATTCAAACAATTCACCACCTCCATCCGTCCTGAAATTATCGGGCAATACAAAGCCTATTTAAAATACTGGCGCAATAAATACAGTCCGGGCATCGGAAAAATTCAAAACTATATTTACAACCTGTTTCTGAAAAGCAATCAGATAGCTTCCGGGACAAAAAATTATTCAGAAGTAATCGGGATCATTATTTCCTGGGAGAAAGCATCCGGACACGCTGCAAATTAAAGTACGCCTTCATTTTTAGATTACAGTTAAAACTTCAAATTGCAAAAGTGTTCCGCCAGACTCTGCATATCCGGAAAAAGTAAATTCGCGCCGGCCCTCCGCAACTGCTCGTCAGGAATCGGTCCCGTATTGACGGCAACCGTAAAAATTCCCGCAGCCACACCGGCTCTTACCCCCAAAGGTGCATTCTCAACGACCATTGCCTCGAAAGGCTTTACTCCGGCTTTTTCCAAACCTTTCAAATAAGGCTCCGGATCAGGCTTACCGCGTTGCACATCAAAAGCCGTCACCATACGTTCCGGCGCAAATACACCGGGATACACCCGGTTTAACCGATCCAATAAGGAACGCTGACCGGAACCTGTCACCAATACCGGAGTCAATCCTCTCCTTACAACATCCGTTAACATCTCTTTTGCTCCGGGCATCGGTTCGGCTTCTCCCAGCTCGTTAAAGCGGCGGCTTTTCTCGCCATAAATATACTCAACCTCGTGATCGGTTGCATCTCTTCCATAAGTCCGTTGATAGATATGATCGATTGTCCCCTTACCCGTCGCTCCTTCATACTGATAAAACTCCTCCCGCACACAGGGAATTCCCATCCCGGAAATCGTCTCATACCATGCCAGCGTATGATTCTTCATCGAATCGAAAAGTACGCCGTCCATATCAAAAAGTACCGCTTTCAACGCCGCATGCTCAACGTGGCAGCGACCTAAAAAACGCATATATGCTGATTCTATATCATACATTATTTTATCCGATTATATTCGACATATAAAGTGTAAATCGCTTGACAAAGGAATTCGTCATCGGATTTATTTAATCTAAAATCATAAATCGTAAATCTTTTAGAGCCAGCCTGTGCGTTTAATCGTAAATCGTAAATCGTAAATCTAAAATCTTTTAAGGCCGCGCTGTGGGCCCAATCTAAAATCTAAAATCGTAAATCTAAAATTTATATGTATTGTTTCATTCCGGCAAAAGGATTAAAATCATCCGAATAATTAAAACGTGTGACATTGGTCAGATCCTGACCAGACAGCCACTCCAACACCCCGACCTGCAATCCCGAACAATCAACAATCGAGGGTACCAAATGATCTTCGTAGCAACGAACAACCATATCCGTCTGTATCTCATAATTCCGGAAAGAAGAAGAAACCGCTATAGAGTAACTCTCTTCCCCGGTCTGTATCTTCAACATACGCTCATCAAAATCCATAAAAACAACTCCATTTTCAAACCTCACCTCACAATAGCGTTTCCGGAAAAGATCATTTATAAATTTTCCGACCAGTAATGTAAAACAATAGCCGTTCGTCTTCCCCTTACAACCTATAAATGTTTCGGTTTTTATATCTTCATATACGCCTAAACTCCATTTCACATCCGTCCATACAGCCTCTTCTCCCGATATAATCCGATTAATCAATGCAGGGTGGATAAATGTCTCGAATAATTGCCCACCCGTTGCCGAATCGTTCGCCCAGTCCCGGGCATCCTTACCTTCCACCAAAAATATCCCGACGTCCTTGATCTTCCCCAGTCGCTCCCTGATTTCAGCCAACATCTTTTTATTCAATAATTCCGGAAAGGTCAGGTATTTCTCATAAAAAGACAACGGATTGAAAAAATAAGTCAAAGGCAGTGCTTTCTCCTGCACATAATAACTCAATGAAAAGATTTTATTCCAAATAGAAGGAATAGCCATTAACTTTTTCAACAAGGGGATCTCATATTTTACAGAAGTCAAAGGCTTCTCCAGCACGATAAACATATTATCGTTCATAAAACTTTCCAAATACGGAAGATGCTTATACGAAGGTGTTGCTATCCACAAAATTTCAGAATCCCGGGCCGTCGCAGCAATCTCAAAATCATCCTCAAACAATCTCAAGCCCGATTTTACGGTCGTAAAGAAATCAGGATTTACCGGAGTATTTTTTTTGTGAAAAATAACGATATCCCGATAAGGACAAAGCCTCTGAAGTGCCGGATAAAGCCGTTTACAGACAACATCTCCGGCGCCGATAATCGTCATAAAATGGCTTCTCTTTTCGGTCTTGACTGATTCCGACGGTAAAGTCGATATCACCACACTGATAATAATCGCAATATAAAGCACACTCAGAATCGTTACATAAAAAGGAAAATCTGCAGACGGGAAATTACCGGCCAAAGCCTGAAGAGTTATATTGAGATCGGCATTTTCTATTAAAGATATGGCTTTGGCTTGTGAAAAAAATACAACCGGAATCAGTACAAAATACTCCATCTGATGGCATATCGAATATTTTTCTTCATAAAATCTCCGGAATACATTATAATACAATAACCAAACCGACGATTCGATCAAATAATAAAACAAAATATACTTATTCCGGAAAACAAAAAAAATCCCTAAAGCAAAAAAGATAAAATAAAGTTCAACCAGCAACACCGGGATATTTATTCTTTTACTCCCTTTATCCAAAGAAAACTGCTTGATACAAAAAGCAATTTTCCGATAAATATATTTGATGATCTGCAATAAAGAAAACAAACGTATGATCCATAAAAGATGGAAAAGAGTAAATGACAATACCGACACCGAATCTTTCCAAACCCAGGCGTTTTTACTGGGAAAAGTCGATATCCCGCTGATTATTTTTTTTAAAGACATAATTATTTCCTTTGAGACAACAGACAATTAGGGGCTTCCAATAACTTTAACATAATGGCAGCACATGCTTCGGCATCGGCCAAAGCATGGTGATGCCTTGTCAGATCATAGCCGCAATAAGCCGAAACCGTGTGTAATTGATAGTTTTCCAATCCTTTAAACGACTTACGTGCCAAACGGTAAGTACAATAAAAAGGATAACCGGGATAAACCATTTCATATAAAGCATGAACCGCCTTTAAACACCCTTCATCGAACACACTGTTGTGAGCCACCAGGGGAAGTCCCTTAATCATAGGCAGAATTTCCCGCCACACGGTCGGGAATGCCGGAGCTTCCTCCGTATCTTCCCTTGTCAGGCCGTGAACTGCCGTATTTCGCCGCGAATAAAAATTAGGAGCCGGATGTATTAAACTATAATACTTGTCTTCGATGTTTCCCTCCTTTACAACGACCACCCCTACAGAGCATACACTCGTAGATTGCCAGTTGGCCGTCTCAAAATCAATTGCAGCAAATTCATTCATAACCCGAAATTAAAATCCCGGCAATTCGAACCAAATTGTCGGCAACAACAATACAAAACCCAACACAATAAAAAATATCAATATTTTCACAAACCATTTCACCCACACCTCATAAGGTATACGAGCGATACCCAATGCTCCGATCAGAACGGCCGAGGTCGGAGTAATCATATTCGTAAAACCGTCTCCAAATTGATAAGCCATTACAGTCGCCTGACGTGAAATACCGATCACATCGGAAAAAGGCGCCATAATGGGCATTGTCAAAGCAGCTTTGGCCGACCCGGAAGGAATAACGATATTGATCAACGTCTGAATCAGATACATCACACCCAACGAAACACTCTTGCCGACATCATTCATCAAAGCTGCCAAACTGTGAAGAATAGGGTCTATAATACGACCATCCTGTAATATTTCGATTATTCCACCTGCCAAACCGACAACAATCGCAGCCGAAAGAATATCCTTCGCTCCTTCCAAAAATAATTTTATGACTTCATCCGACGACCTCCCGAATGCAAATCCCGACAAAACGCCCATAGCTAAAAAAAGTGCAGAGATCTCCGTCAAATACCAACCATGCCCCATTACCCCTATGACTAAAAAGACAATCGTGAATCCCAATACCGTCAGAATAAAAAAATGAGACGACTTCCGGAGTCCTAAAGCACCCAATAAAGCATACAAACCAGTCATCACAGGTAAGGCATAAAAAGAAATAACAGCATCTCCCAGGCGGAACTCCGTCAACGGATAATAAACCGAAAAACCGATTAAGGCCACCAATATCAGAAAATATACGACACAGGAAGCCCGGGAAGTATTGTATTCGACTGCCGCCACATTCTCACTCCCCCGGTTCCGCCAATATTCATCAGCCTCATACATAGGGGAAAGGGCCGGATTGCGCTTTATCCGGGCCGCATACCACAAAACGACAGCAATCAGAACAGCCGTCAGTATCCCCCAACAAACCAAGCGATATTCGAACCCGGAAAACAAAGGCAAATCGGACAATCCCTGAGCGATACCAATCGTAAAAGGATTTAAAACCGCACCGGAAAACCCGACATGAGCCGCGACATAAACCATACAAAGTCCTGTAATCGAATCATACCCCATTTTAATAGCCAAAGGAACGATAATAATTACAAAAGCCAGTGTTTCTTCACTCATTCCGAAAACAGAACCAAAAAGGCTGAACAGAATGATAACCAAAGAAATGACGACATTATTGACTCCGATACGCTTCATCCACTTATAACGCTCCAATCCCCGGGTAAAATGTAAAAAAGAAAAAATCCCCACATCTACAGCTTTGCTGCTATTCATAATCTGAAATGCTCCGCCGATAATCAATAAAAAAGCAATGATTCCCGCCTGCTTTTCGAATCCCTCCAATAAAACCCCGAAAACCTGCCAGGTTTGAGGAGATTGTTCCACCCGGTGAAAAGAATCATCAACAATAATCGTGCGCTTCACCCCATCTAATTCGACGGTCTGTCTGTCGAATTCTCCTGCGGGAATAATCCAGGAAAGCACGGCACAAATAAGAATTATAGCAGCGATAATCGTATAGGTATGAGGAACTTTTTTAAACAACGCCATAACATCTGTTTTAGATCAGGCGAAGATAGCAGAAATAGTTGAAAATCGTAAATCAAAAAATTAGACATCCGTTCACGAATCAGTTGAAGGCTAAACAATCTATACAGCGCATTTTGATGTATAACGAATTATTCGCAAATTTGTAATTCAAAAAATAAAGTCTATGAAAAAAATAAGAGCCGCCATTGTAGGATATGGCAACATTGGGAAATACGTATTAGAAGCGCTTCAAACCGCACCGGACTTTGAAATTGCCGGAATCATCCGGAGAAACCCCGAAAATAATCCGGTAGAGCTGAAAGCTTACCCGGTAGTTGCCAATGTAAGTGAACTGAAAGAAGTAGATGTAGCAATATTGTGCACGCCAACCCGTAGTGTCAAGGCATATGCAACGGAAATGCTCTCTAAAGGTATTCATACCGTTGACAGTTTTGACATTCACACCCAAATTACCGACTTGCATTCACAACTGAATGAGATTGCCCAAAAGCACAACCGGGTTTCCATTATTTCTGCCGGCTGGGATCCGGGAAGTGATTCGATCGTCCGGGCCTTGCTGGAAGCCTGTGCGCCTAAAGGCATTACTTATACAAACTTCGGACCGGGCATGAGCATGGGACATACCGTAGCAGTAAAAGCCATTGAAGGTGTAAAAGCGGCCCTTTCGATGACCATACCGACAGGAACCGGTATTCATCGCCGGATGGTTTACATCGAATTACAAAATGGCTATGATTTTCACGAAGTTGCTGCCCAGATAAAAGCCGATCCTTATTTTGCAAGCGATGAAACTCATGTACTTCAGGTAGACAGTGTAGATGCCTTATTAGACATGGGACACGGTGTCAACCTGACCCGGAAAGGCGTTTCAGGCAAGACGCAAAACCAGTTATTCGAATTCGATATGAAAATCAATAATCCGGCCCTGACCGGTCAGATTCTGGTATCCGCTGCCCGCGCCGCTATGCGTCAGAAACCGGGATGTTACACCCTGATTGAGATTCCGGTGATCGACATGCTTTACGGAAACCGGCAAGAACTGATCAGGCATCTTGTTTAGTAATCTCCCGACACACTAAAAACAGGATGTTTTAGGGTTAAACCGACATTAATTTTAGACTTACGGTTTTTGATTTACGACGTTTTCTACAAAAATCAGAAGGCAGATGCAAATAATCTAAAACTGTAAATCTAAAATTTAATAAAAAATGTCTTCGATAAAAACAAGCAAACGGAAGTCTTCGAATATACATCCAAACATTTTTATTATCCTGTAAACTTTAGTACTTTCGCAAGGCAGAATTTTCAATTTTGCCTCAAAAATCATGACAGATAAGTTAAAAGAAGAAGTATTCAAAGCAACTGAAATTCTTAAACAAGGAGGAGTTATTCTCTATCCTACAGATACGATTTGGGGACTCGGTTGTGATGCAACCAACGAAAAAGCCGTAAAACGCATTTACGAAATCAAACAACGCGAAGACAACAAATCAATGCTCGTTTTACTCGACGATGCAGGAAAAATAGCTTCTTATGCAGATGTCCCGGACATTGCGCTACAACTGATAGAAGTCAGTGACAAACCGATGACGATCATTTATCCCAATGCCCGCAATCTGGCATCCAATTTAATCAATGCCGCAGATCAAACGATAGGCATCCGTATCACGGAAGAGGAATTCAGCAAATCCCTGATATTCCGGTTTCGCAAACCCATTGTTTCTACGTCGGCCAATATCAGCGGACAGCCCTCGCCCGGTTGTTATGCGGAAATCAGTGACGAAGTTAAAAATGCAGTCGACTACATCGTCGACTTCCGTCGGGGCGACAAACAAAAACATACTCCTTCGAGCATTGTCAAACTTGACACAGACGGTACAATCCAGGTAATCCGAAAATAATAAACATACATTCATGGCACTTATTCTCAATATCGATACAGCGACTTCCGTATGCTCTGTTGCTTTGGCCAAAGAGGGACAAATACTCGGAATAAAAGAAAATACGGAAGGGTTAAATCATTCTGTACTACTGGGCACTTTCATCGACGAACTGCTGAAAGAATTCAATATGGAAGTCAAGCAACTGGACGCTATAGCAGTAAGCATGGGTCCCGGTTCATACACAGGCTTACGCATCGGTGTATCTATGGCCAAAGGCCTTTGCTATGGAGGTCAGAAACCCCTGATTGCAGTGAATACACTCCAGGCTTTAGCCCGGTCTGTATCGGATAAACTGAAAGAAGAAGCCTGGTATTGTCCAATGATCGACGCCCGAAGGATGGAAGTATATACAGCCTTTTTCGACCGGGCCAACCGGCCCATGGCCGATACGAAGGCTGAAATCATCACACAGGATTCTTTCGCAGCCATTCTTTCCGCCCACAAAGTATATTTTTTCGGGAACGGTAGCCACAAAACCCAAACACTCATAACTTCCCCTAATGCTCATTTTTTGGAAAACATAGAAAGTTCGGCTGCTTATATGACAGAAATTGCCGAAGAAAAATTCCGGGAAGGTCATTTTGAAGACGTCGCTTATTTTGAACCTTTCTATCTGAAAGACTTCGTCGCAACCGTTCCGAAGCACAAAGTCATTTGATTAGAAGAGGATATAAAAAGTTTTTATTATTTTTGTGACCAGAAAGAATAATAAAAATAATCTAATCAATGGCAACAACAGCTGATTTTAAAAACGGATTGTGTATCGTTTTCAAAGACGACCTGTACACAATCGTACAATTTCAACATGTAAAACCGGGGAAAGGTCCGGCATTCGTAAGAACAAAGCTCAGAAACGTCAAAACAGGCAAAGTACTTGAAAATACATTTTCATCGGGTACGAAAGTAGATACGGCACGTATCGAACGTCGTCCGTATCAGTTTCTTTACAAAGAAGGAGAAGACTATGTTATGATGCACACCGAAACTTACGAGCAAATAAATATTCCCGAAGAATTGATCAACGCCCCGCAATTCCTGAAAGAAGGCGATAACGTTGAAATGGTTGTACATGCTGACACGGAAACTCCGCTGTATGTCGAATTACTGCCGACAGTTGTTTTGGAAATTACGTATACAGAACCCGGACTGAAAGGTGATACGGCTTCTTCTACAGCTTTAAAACCGGCTGAAGTAGAAACCGGAGCCAAAGTGATGGTTCCGCTTTTCCTTGAAACGGGCGAAAAAATCCGCATCAATACAGCGGAAGGCAGTTACGTTGAAAGGGTAAGAGAATAACAATACCTCATAAATTTAGATTGTAGATTTTAGATTAAATAAATCCGGCAACAAATTCTTTTGTCAGGCAATTTAAAATTTACAATCTAAATTTCAATATTTCCGTCCGCTACTTTGGTGAGTCCGTCGATGACAATTTTTGCAGCATTCTGTTCTGCCTCCTTTTTAGACGCTCCCGTTCCACTTCCCATCACCTCGCCCCCAACGCTGATAATGCAATTGAAGTGATCTCTGCGGTTTCTTGAATTTTCCGTAATATTGAAAGCCAACTCCTGCTTATTTTTCTGTCCCCACTCAATCAACCGGCTTTTATAATTACGATCTACGGTCACCAACTCCCGGATATTAAAGAAATTGGGAAAAATAAATTTTTCGATGAACTTCTTCGTGTTGACAAAACCCTGATCCAGAAACATGGCTCCGATAAACGCTTCGAACACATCTCCATAGACATGTTTATTCTTAGAGATATCGGATTTAGCGACCACCGCCTTATCCAAGCCGATATTGATCGCCAACTCGTTTAATGATTCCCGGCTTACAACTTTGGAACGGACACGGGTAAGAAATCCCTCGTCTTTACTAGGGAAAAATTTATACAACAATTCAGCAATAATAGCCCCTAAAACAGCGTCTCCCAAAAACTCAAGACGCTCATAATTCAGTACCGTACCGTTCTTTGTATATTTAGAAGCTGATTTATGAAGAAGAGCCAATTTATAGAGGCTTCGATTGCCCGGTACAAAGCCCATCTGAGAAACAGACAATCCATAAAACTTATCTTTCCGATGAAGATAAAGTCTTATGGATTGAATCAATTTACTAACCACTGCCTAAAAATTTAGAAGTGATTATTTTTTAATTACAACACAGGCATTGTGCCCTCCAAAGCCAAAAGTATTACTGATGGCAACATTCACTGTCCGTTTCTGGGGCGCGTTAAATGTAAAATTCAACTTCGGATCGAGTTCCGGCGCCAAAGTGTGGAAATTAATCGTAGGAGGAACAACATCATTTTTTACAGCCAACGTACAAGCAATAGCTTCTACGGCACCGGCAGCTCCTAAGAGGTGACCGGTCATTGATTTGGTTGAACTGATATTCAACTTGTAAGCATGCTCGCCAAACGCTTTCCGGATAGCTGTCGGTTCGGAAATATCGCCCAAACCTGTAGAAGTTCCATGAACATTGATATAATCAATGCTTTCCGGCTTGATTCCTGCATCTTCAAGAGCCAACAACATAACTTCATAAGCACCTTCGGGATCCGGAGCTGTCATATGATAAGCGTCGCAATTACCGGCACCACCTGCTAATTCAGCATAGATACGGGCACCTCTTTTTACGGCATGTTCATACTCTTCAAGAATCAGGCTTGCCCCACCTTCTCCGATCACGAAACCGTCGCGATCCGCATCAAACGGGCGGGATGCAGTTTTAGGATCATCATTGCGGGTTGAAAGGGCTTTCATAGAATTAAAACCACCCACACCAGGAACGGTGACAGCAGCTTCAGAACCCCCGGCAACAATGACATCAGCTTTTCCTAAGCGAATTAAATTCAATGCATCGACAATAGCGTGAGCCGATGATGCGCAAGCAGAAACCGTCGTATAGTTCGGACCCTTAAATCCGTTTTCTATAGCGATCATAGCTCCTGCCATATTAGCAATCATCTTTGGAATAAAGAAAGGGTTGAAGCGTGGTGTTCCGTCTCCCTTTGAAAAAGCATCACACTCTTCAAAGAACGTTTCCAAACCACCGATTCCAGCCCCCCATATTACGCCAATTCGTCTCTTGTTCATCTGTTCCAGATCCAAACCTGCATCTTTAATAGCCTCTCTTGCAGCAATAATACCGAATTGAGTATAAAGATCCATTTTACGAACCTCCTTTTTATCGAAATATTCAGTCGGTTCGTAATTTTTCACCTCACAGGCAAACTGTGTACGAAAATTTGATGCATCAAAACGAGTAATAGGACCGGCGCCACTAACACCTTTAATCAAATTGTCCCAAAACTCCGGTACATTTTTACCAAGTGGATTTATTGTTCCAAGACCTGTAATTACTACTCGTTTCAAATTCATAAAATAGATATTGGTTTTTTACTTTGCGTTAGCTTCTACATAAGAGATAGCATCACCTACAGTAGTGATCTTTTCTGCCTGATCGTCCGGAATAGTGATGTTGAACTCTTTCTCCAATTCCATGATCAATTCTACTGTGTCCAAAGAGTCAGCTCCCAAATCATTCGTAAATGTAGCCTCCGGAGTAACTTCAGTTTCATCTACTCCTAATTTGTCAACAATGATAGCTTTAACTCTACTTGTAATGTCAGACATAACTTTAAATTTTAATTAGACATTTAATTTAATTCATGCACATTTTTCAAACGCGCATATTTTTCAAACTCGGTGGCAAAGTTAGAGTTTATTTTTTTTCTAAAAAATTTTTTGGGAGGAATATAACTTTTACTACCTTTATGCAATTGATTTATAACGATTTACAAAATGAAAAAAATAGCAATATTTGCCTCTGGATCAGGTTCTAACGCTGAAAACATCATCCGGCATTTTGCTTCTAACAATCAAATTTCCGTCGATTCGGTCTTTTGTAATGTAGCCGATGCCTATGTTTTGACAAGAGCTCAAAAATACCATATACCGACCTTTGTATTTGATAAAAAAGAACTCGTTGATCCGGACCGGCTTTTAAAACAACTTCAGGAAAGACAAATCGATTTCATTGTCCTGGCAGGCTTTCTGTGGCTTATGCCCCCTCATATCACAAACGCCTATACACGACGTATCATCAATATCCATCCGGCCTTATTACCCAATTATGGAGGAAAAGGCATGTACGGCATGAAAGTACACGAAGCTGTCATTGCCGCAGGAGAAAAAGAAAGCGGTATCACAATACATTATATTGACGAACATTACGACAAAGGGACCGTCATTTTCCAGGCCAGATGCGATATCAGCCAAGCCGACGATCCGGAAAGCCTGGCACAGAAAATACATGCTTTGGAATATGAATATTTTCCTAAAGTCATTGAAGAAACCATTAATAAATTTTAGATTGCAGACGAAACATGACTTTTCATGTAATCGTAAATCAAAAATCGTAAATATACAGAATGAAATTTACTCATTTTCACGTACATTCTCAATATTCGATTCTGGACGGAGCAGCCAGCATTCCCGGTTTGGTAGACAAGGCGGCAGCGGACGGTATGACGGCATTGTCACTTACCGACCACGGCAATATGTTCGGCATTAAACTTTTTTATGACACCTGTAAGCAAAAAGGCATTAAGCCCATATTAGGCTGCGAAGCTTATGTTGCCCGGGTATCCTTATTCAACAAAGAAAAACCGATCGACCGTTCGGGAGAACACCTTATTATATTAGCAAAAAATCGTACCGGTTATCTGAACCTGGTGAAATTATGCTCTACCGCCTTTGTAGACGGCTTTTATTACCGCCCCCGTATAGACAAACGGGAACTCGAAAAACACCATGAAGGATTGATTATCTCCTCTGCCTGTCTCGGAGGTGAAATCGACCAAAAAATCATGGCCGGAGACCTTGCAGGAGCCGAGGCCGCTGCACAATGGTATAAAGACCTGCTCGGAGAAGATTATTATCTGGAGGTAATGCGTCATCCGGCAGCAGACCCCAGACAAAGAGCCGAAATCTATGACAATCAGCAACTCTGTATTCAGGAAAAAATAAAAATAGCCCAAAAATTAGGTATCAAACTCATCGCCACCAACGATGTACATTTTTTGAATGCAGAAGATGCAGAAGCGCACGACCTGTTGATTTGCCTGAACACCCGGAAAGACATCGATGACCCGAACCGGATGCGCTATACCCGCCAGGAATGGTTTAAAACAACACAGGAAATGATAGACCTTTTTCCTGATTTACCGGAAGCCATCGAAAACACACAGGAAATCGTTGACAAAGTCGAAGATTATCAATTGGACTCCGACCCCCTGATGCCTGTATTCCCCATTCCGCCAGAACTCGGGACAGAAGAGGAATACCGCCGGAAATATACCCAGGAAGACCTTTTCAATGAATTTACCCGGGATGAAAAAGGGAACGTGGTCATGTCCGAAGAAGAGGCCCATAAAAAGATCAAAAAATTAGGAGGTTACGAACGGATTTACCGTATCAAACTGGAAGCCGACTACCTGAAGGAATTGACCATGAAAGGGGTGATAAAACGCTATGGCGAAAACCCGTCCCCTGAAGTGATGGAACGAATCAACTTCGAATTACACATCATGAAAACCATGGGATTTCCCGGTTATTTCCTGATTGTGCAAGATTTTATTCAGGCAGCCCGGGATATGGGCGTAATCGTAGGTCCGGGACGCGGTTCTGCAGCGGGCAGCGCTGTCGCTTATTGCTTAGGTATTACCAATATCGACCCCATCAAATACGATCTGCTGTTCGAACGTTTCCTGAATCCGGATCGTATATCGCTTCCCGATATAGATGTCGACTTTGACGACGACGGCCGCCAACGGGTGCTCGAATGGGTAACGCAGAAATACGGTGCAGACAAAGTTGCGCACATCGTAACTTTCGGCAGTATGGCTGCTAAAATGGCCATCAAAGACGTTGCCCGGGTACTGAAGCTCGATTTGTCAGAAGCCAACCGTCTGGCTAAAATGGTCCCGGAAGCTCCCAAAATGACATTGAAAAAAGCCTACAAAGAAAATCCGGACCTCGCCAAAGAAAAAGATTCTCCGAACCCACTGATATCAAAAACAATACATTTGGCAGAAACCCTGGAAGGCTCCGTCAGACAAACCGGAGTGCACGCCTGTGGAATTCTGATCAGCCGGGATCCGCTCACAGACCATATTCCAATCATGCCGACAGAGGGCGAAAGCCTCATGACAACACAATATGACGGCCACTTTGTTGAACCGATCGGACTGATTAAAATGGATTTTCTGGGATTACGAACCCTTTCCATCATCAAAACCTGTCTGGAAAACATCAAAAAATCCAAACATCTCGTCCTCGATGAAAACGAAATACCCCTGGATGACGAAGAAACATTTAAACTATTTTCCCGCGGTGAAACCACCGGACTGTTCCAGTTCGAGTCGCCCGGTATGAAAAAGCACCTTCGCGCATTGCAACCGAACCGTTTTGAAGACCTGGTAGCCATGAATGCTTTATACCGTCCGGGACCGATGGAATATATCCCGCAATTTATCAAGCGTAAACACGGAGAAGAACCCATTGAGTACGACCACCCGATGATGGAGCCCTATTTGAACGACACCTATGGAATCACCGTATACCAGGAACAGGTAATGCTTCAATCCAGGGCACTGGGGCTCTTTACCCGAGGTCAATCGGACACCTTGCGGAAAGCTATGGGTAAAAAGAAATTCGAGCTATTGGCCGAATTGAAAGGCAAATTTGTCGAAGGCTGCAAAAAAAATCCGGACTTCGTCAAAGGAGCGCAGGAGAAAGGAAAAAACATTGAAGAACTGGTCAACAAAATCTGGGGAGACTGGGAAGCATTTGCTTCTTATGCATTCAATAAATCACATTCCGTTTGTTATGCCTATATCGCCTATCAAACCGGCTTCCTGAAAGCCCACTACCCTGCCGAATTCATGGCAGCCAACTTGAGTAATAACCTTTCGGATATTACCAAAGTGACCGTTTTCATGGACGAATGCAAACGGATGGGCCTAAAAGTTCTTGCCCCGGACGTCAATGAATCATACAATGATTTCATGGTAAATACCCATGGCGACATCCGTTTCGGAATGGCCGCCATAAAAGGAGTCGGAGAAGGAGCTGTCGAAAAAATCATCGAAGAACGGGAAAAAAACGGTCCTTATAAAGATGTCTTCGACTTTTTCGAACGCATCGACTATAAATCCGTCAATAAAAAAACATTGGAAAACCTGATTACTGCCGGAGGTCTGGACAGCTTCGGTTATCACAGAGCCCAATACCTTCAACCTGTGGATGCAACAATGACCATACTCGACACATTGGTAAACTTCGGGCAAAAAAATCAGAAAGACAGTATGAATTTACAGGTATCCCTTTTCGGAGGCATGGAAGGCTATGAGGTAACCCGTCCCAACATCCCGCATTGTGAGCCCTGGACTGATCTGGAAAAATCCAAAAAAGAAAAAGAATTAATAGGCATTTACCTTACTTCTCACCCCCTGGATCAGTTCAAATTGGAAATCAAAGCCCTTTGTACTCCCTTGGATGAACTGAACAGCAATATGCCTGCATTCCGGGACAAAGACATCACAATTGCAGGCATTATCATTAATAAACGTGAAGGTAAAACCAAAAAAGGAAATGATTTCGGCATCCTGACCATAGAAGATTTCAGCGGTAGTTTTGAATTACCGTTATTCGGAGAAGACTATATCAAATACCGGAACTATTTTATCCTGGAAACGGCTATATACATTAAAGGAAGAGTTCAGGCCAAAAGATGGTCAAATGATCCGGACGACCTCTCTTTCAATATCCTGAGCATCGATTTACTAAACGTAATAGGCGAAAACCTCGTAAAATCCGTTACCCTGCTTGTCGATATCGAACAATTAAACCTGGAAACTTTAAACGAAATCAATAACCAATTCATCCGGCAACATCAGGCAGAAAAAGAAACAAATAATATTCCTCTGAATTTTATCCTGTTCGATAAAAGTGGATACAATGTTAAAATGTTCTCACGAACCTGTCAAATAGAACGTTCCAGAGAATTGTATGAATATTTTGAAAATAATGATGCCATTAAAATGAAAATTAATTAATTTCGCAAAGTGAACAGAGAGTATCTATAGAATTTCCCGGAGAAAAAAAATTTCCGGAAAATATGGATTGTAATACATGCATGTGATTCATTTATAAACAGAATAAACTTATAACTAAAAACAATATCATGGCTATAGTAGTTAACGATTCTAATTTTGAGGAAGTAGTGTTAAAATCCGAACTTCCTGTTATGGTAGACTTTTGGGCAGAATGGTGCGGTCCCTGCAAAATGATGTTACCGATTGTCGAAGAAGCAGCTACAGAATATGCCGGGAAATTAGTCGTTGCCAAAGTTGATGTTGACAGCAGCCCGGGTACAGCAGCTCGTTTCGGTATTCGTAATATCCCGACAATACTTTTCTTCAAAAACGGAGAAGTAGTAGACAAGCAAGTCGGCGCAGCCCCAAAAACATCATTGGCTGAAAAAATCAAAGCCGTACTCTGATACTAAAATGGAGAATTGAAAGTCATTTAATTTATCACTTTCATTCTCCATTCTTATTTTCAACCTTTCATTTCCCATTCATTTGTGTCTGTATCCTTAGAAGAAATTGTCCAATACGAACAATTTGACAATCTCGAATTTATTGCCTCCCAGATTGTCGAAGGGTTTATTACAGGGCTTCACCGGAGTCCGTATCATGGCTTTTCTGTAGAATTTGCAGAACATCGTGTTTACAACAACGGAGAATCCACTAAACACGTCGATTGGAAACTTTTTGCCCGGACAGAAAAACTGTTCATAAAACAATATGAAGAAGAAACCAACCTACGCTCTTATATTGTATTGGATACTTCTTCATCTATGTTATTCCCATACAAATCGGGAAAAATCTCTAAATTATCATTTTCCGTATACTGTGCGGCAGCATTGATTTATATGCTGCGAAAACAACGGGATGCTGCCGGATTATGTTTGTTTTCGGATAAAATCGAAACATTGACCGATACCAAACTGAATACGACACATACACAAATGATTTATTCCCTGCTGCAAAATCTGATCAAAGAAAACGCCATTCCGTTAAACCGCCCGACCACGACAGCCAATATCCTGCATCAACTGGCAGACAGTATTGGCAAACGTTCCTTAATCGTTCTTTTCTCAGATATGTTCACCAACGGCGACACCGAAGAACTGTTTGCAGCATTACAACACCTCCGCTATAACAAACACGAGGTCATACTCTTCCATGTCAAAGACAAAAAAATGGAAGAACAATTTCAGTTTTCCAATCGTCCGCACATTTTTATCGATCTGGAAAGCGGCAAAGAAATCAAGTTCTCGCCCAACGAAATCCGGGAAACCTACAAGCAAAAAATCGCCGAATTCTACAAAGAATTAAAACTTCGCTGCAATCAATTCCGCATCGACTTTGTAGAAGCCGATATAAATGAAGGATTTCGTGAAATTCTTCTTCCTTATCTGATCAAAAGAAGCAAACTTTATTAACGGACTTCATCCGGCCACGGACAAGGCTTCCCCGTCTTCTTAAAAGAAGGACGTTGGGCGTTCACCGACCGAAGATATTTCCCCAACTCTCCGGATAATTTATGGACTAATTTCGGATTGCGGCTGGCACAATCATCCTTTTCGCCGATATCTGCCCGGATATTAAACAACTCCTTTTTCCCGGTCTCATAATAATATACCAACTTCCAATCACCGTTTCTCACTACCGATGTTGCACCGATTCCGGGCCCCGTATTTCCCCAAAGATTTGGGTAATGCCAAAATAATTTACGCCCTTTAAAGGTATCGCCGGTTTCTTTTAACATAGGAACAAAGCTAACTCCGTCAATATGCTGTACAATCTTATAATCAGTAATTCCGGCCATTTCCAGTATCGTAGGATAAAAATCTTCGATAATCAACGGCCTATCACAAACAACACCGGGTTTCACAACGCCGGGCCATTTCACCAGCATAGGCTCGCGTATGCCCCCTTCATAAGCAGAACCTTTCCCACTGTTTAACGGTGCATTTTGAGTATGTGGCACTCCATCCCTCCATCCCGGTTCGGAAGCCAAGCCCCCGTTATCGGACATAAACAGGATCACCGTCTGATCCGCCAAATCGTATTTCTCCAAATAATCCATCAAATCTCCCAGACTTTTATCCATTCCTTCCACCAATGAAGCATATGCAGCATCCTTCGGTTGAAGCCCCTTATCCAGATATTTTTGATAAAAACGCATATCGGCATCGATAGGTACATGTACGGCATAATGAGCCATATACAAAAAGAAAGGCTGACCGTATTCCCGGGATTTGTCCAAAGCTTTCATTGCTTCGAGAGTCAAAGCTTCAGACAAAAAAGTACCGCTGCCCCAATAGTGTTCCAATCCCGGCACGGCAAACCAGGGATTCGGTTTTCCATCCGTACGGTTACCGTAGTTTTTTTCACTTAAATAACTGGTCGGTGCCCCTCCGGCATGTCCGGCAATATTGACTTCAAATCCAAAATGATAAGGACTTTCTCCCGGTGTATTTAAAGCCCCGAAATGCGCCTTTCCACAATGAATCGTATGATAACCGTTATCTTTCAACACCTGCGCCAAACCAGTTACCTGAGTCGTATGCTCTATACCCGGAACCTGACAAATCCCGTTTACGTTCCACTCCGGCAATTGCAAAACATCACTCTTCCGGTCAGTAGACTGATTTTTAGGATAAGTCCAGTTTGTCACCCGGTGTCTGGCGGCATTCATACCTGAAAATAAACTGCAACGGCTGGGCGAACTGATACTACATGCATACGCTTGGGTAAACTTCATTCCCTGCGCAGCCAGACGCTCCATATTCGGAGTTTCAAACATTTTATTATAAGGTGTCTCCTTTTCCCAAAAAGGCACTGAAGTATCCTGCCATCCCATATCATCCACCAAAAATAAAATGATATTGGGACGTTTTTCTAACTGGGCAGACTGTCCGTAACCGGTCAGCCCAGCCAAAGGAAGAGCCAAAGTCAATAAAAACTCTTTATTCATAACATTTTGTATTTCATGATTTTACAAATCAATCACTATTCGCTGCGGTTTATCAACCGCAATACTTCGCAATCCGGGGGTTTCTCCCGAATCACACCACACTTTCAATATCCCGCAATCGGCAACATCCACAACTAAACGATGCGGATGACAGGATACAATATTTACCGTTGCCGGAGAAAGATACTTCTCCTGCAAGCCGATAACAGCCCACCCGTCTGTCACAGGACAAAAGTAAAGTAAACGATCGCAGAATCCTTTCAAATCCACCTGCAAACTATCTTCCAAAATTTCTGCCTTCCGGCTTTCCCAGTCATAAACCACCATTCGTTCCGGCATACTCACCCGCTTACCTGTCATACACTCCCGCCGCAAATAATCTTCCCGTCGCAAAACAGCCGTAATATTGCGGTATTCCGGAGCTTTATTCAAATTATAACATATCATAGCCATAGCCTTCTCACCTACCGGAGCAATAACCCGAAAAGCCTTTCCGCTATACACCGGATTGGTAAACACAGACTCAGGCGCCGGCACGGCCGGAGCTTCAGGACGGTACAAAAGGCCTTCTTCATTGACCAGCGGCCAAATCAATTCTCCGGCAAAATCTTCCGGAGCATCCGACAAATAAACAGGTCCGCCGGAAACAGCCTTGGAACGGGCCATCATCCCGCCGCAAACCGTATCACACGAATGAAACATATCGTGGTCAGGCCACACGGTTTGCCCTAACCACAAGGTATTCATATACGACTGAAACAAATGAGAGCGGGCCATATCCTCATCAAATTTCTTATAATCGATACTTACCCGGGTCACAGCACTGTAACGCGTATGATCCGTATTCAAAACATTCTGTGCCATACAATTGATAAGCCCTAATCCCAAGCGATGCGCTTCCTTTTCCAACGCTTTATTACATTCCCGGGCCTGATATATAACCCGTCTTCCTCCCATATACAAAGGCAGAACAAAAGACTGTACATCGATTTTCAGAAAATCGAAACCGTAAGATCTCAAACTTTCCAGATAATAACGGTAATAAGCCTCAATATCCTCGCTACGTTTACCCGGCAACAGCGAATGCTGAAATACATACAAATGCTTACGGACATATTCCGGAAAATCATTCTCCAAAGCGATACCCTGCCAAAAACCGGGAAATCCATACCACAATCCCATCCAGCGGATTTTATCCGGATCACGCATATTGAGCAACGGAGCCCACCCGGAAGGAAACTTCAGACTATCCGGCTTAAAGCTGGTCAGTTGCTCCGCTTTATTGCGGACATGTCCGTCATCGATCAACACATAGCGTACCGGCAATCCGGACTCTTCTATCCGGCAAATATCTTTCTCCAACTGCCCCTCATTGATATTCCGGTAATAATGCTCCCAGGTACACCATCCCAAATAAGAAAAAGGTTCATACCATTTTTTATCTTTTCTGGCAGATAAATCAGCAATCCTCCGGTCTGCCGTCAGCTTTTTATATGCCTTATCCAAAGTCCCGTAAACGGAAGTATCCGATGACGATAACAAAAAGGGCACCTTCCCGTTCAATGTGTCCAATCCCAACGTAGAAACCAGAACATTCACCGTCCCATCGGTATTTACACGAAACCAGCTCAAACTATTTTCCCCAGCCACCGCTTTCAAAAAAAGACACTTTCCATCCTTCAAATGCAATAACAAAGCATCACCCGCCACACATACTTTCCCATTCGACGGAATACCCGGATAATCATCTGCCCTCAAATCCGCAATTTTCTTAAAATACCAAGGCAAAAGCCGATTCGTATTATTCGGCCAACTATGATCTCCCGCCCGGAAATCCCGGCTAAAAAATACACCTTCTACATACTCCGGCAATATCAACTTATAAATCAGTGTCGTCTGAGCTTCCGGCAACTGTTTTTCCTCCCAGATTTTCTCGGCCGCATGCTGACGCAAATCCACGGGAACTCTCATTGCATAAGCCGGTACAGTATCAAAACTCTTTCCCCGTTCATATAAAAAACAATTCTCCTCTTGAGCATATCCTTCCGCGATCTGAAATACGATGAAAAAGATCAAATAAAACTTCCGCATCCCGGATTTTCCCTTGTTCCTTTTCATTTTTCACCTCCATATACGCTGAAATTCAGGACATCCGGAACATCTACCGCTTCCACAACCGTCAATCGCACAACTTTCGTCTTCAAAGACGGAAATTGCTGTATACGTTTATGCCCCACAGACTCCCCCTCACACACAGTTTGCCACATTCCGTCCACTTTAGCCTCTACCTTATACCGCCGGATTCGTTCACCTTTGCTGATATCTTCCTGTATAATGCAACTATGTATTTCGGTCTCTTTACCCAATTTTAATTCCAGGCGATTCCCGCTCCCTTTAACGGATTTCAAAGGAGTAGCGAACCGCTCCAGTACCGCATCCCCGAATTCTTTCAGCCGAAGCGAATCACCGGCAGGAAGCAGACCGGAAGGATCGGGAGTCAGGCCAAGTATCAAGGTCGCATTCCGTCCGACAGATTTACGATACATATTCATCAAATCAGTCAAAGGATAAACGGCATCTTCATCTCCGGGCTCCCAAAACCATTCGTGCCTCCCCTCTGCCCCGCGCAAAGGAGTATCGGCCATAGCCGGAACCCAATATTTTCCGTTCGGATCACCGTGCTTCAACAAAAGCAAATGTTCCTCATCCGAATCCGACTGCTTATGATGAGAATAAGGTTGCGGAAAAGAGGACCAGCAAGGGTAAGCTACCGTACCGGTTTCCGAACCACCCCAACGGAAATCAGCTCGTTGCACATTGTGATAAAATAAACAATCAGGCTGATATTTTGTAACCACAGGCAATACATCCGGTCCGTCTCCTTCCGGATCGTCCGCACCTCCGTCAAACCAGATCAGAAACAAATCACCGTAACGGGTACACAACTCTTCCACCATCTTTTCACACATCTGTTTATACCATTGTTGACGATTACGGGCAAATACCCCCTCTCCCTGCGCTTTGAAATTATGAATCCCCAGCAGAGAATTCCAACGAATACCGACATAAATGCCCGGCATAATCCCATATTTACGGCAAGAATTCACAAAATCACGTACAATATCCCCTTTTCCATCCCTCCATTTTACAGCCTTCAGGCAATAGGGATTCACATCACTCTGATACAAAGCAAAACCTGTTTCATGCGTGGCCGTCAATACGGCAAATTTTGCTCCGGCATTCTTTGCAGCAACAACCCATTGATCGGTATCCAAATGTTCCGGATTAAAAATATTATAATCTGCGACCGGCGTAATCCGGTTATTCCCCTGCCCGTATTTTTTCCCGTCAAACACATGCAGATCATAATGGAAAACAACTCCCAATTCAGCCTCGTGCCATTTCAATTGAGACCGCGACGGCACAGGATGCCCCGCCGTTTGAGCCATTGTCCCGGATAATAGAAAACAAAAAGTAAAAAATAAAAAACACTTCCTCATTTTATAAAAATATCATTATTTACAAAAATATAAAAATTATTATAAACGGAAACAACCGAAAGAATCACTACATCAGGAATTGCAATCCATAATACGGCAATGTATTACAGATTGCAATCCGATCTTCCGGATATAAACCGGCTTCATTCAGAATATCAATACTCGGCTTTCGAACCGACTTCTATCTTCCAGCCCGGATTCTGATAAATCACCGAAGTCGTAACGTCACCTCCCTCTTTCGGCGTACTCTTCGTAAAATGGTAATAGGCTATCGGATCCAGGTAATGAGCCTGCGGGAAATTATAACCACCGAAAGCCAGATTATTCCGATTGATAGACAACGGACGCAAATACTTATACGAACGGGTAGAAACATTGGGAGCATCTGATTCTCCTTCCGGTTTCAGATTGTCATATAACTTATACATTTCATCCCACAAATTGATACCTTCGATATAATATCGCTGCATTTGATCCAAAGCCCTCCAGCGGTACAAATCGTCTTTACGCATTCCTTCTGCAATAAATTCACAGCGGCGTTCCCGGCGAATATTATATAAAGTGGCGTCTACCGGATTACTTCCGGAATATTTTGCCAAATCACGCTCCCGAGACAAATCAGTATGAGCTATCGTATTATTAAAATCCGTATCCACACCGGCACGTCTTCGCAACGCCTGCCAATACTCCCGGCTTTTCCCATCCAAACTACCGTTTTTTACATAGTCAGCCTCAATATAGTTCAAATAAGCCTCCGCCACCCTGAAAATAATACAAGGGGATACATACTGTACATTGATCAGATATTCTGTATTTACCAATCCTTTCTTTATAGAATACCCTGTCGTCGTCCTTACTTCAGCATCCCCACCCGTCAAATCCGGCTTTTCAAAATAAAAATCAGGACGTAACTGATCACCGGCAACCAACACAGAAGATGTTAAACGTATATCTCTATCGTGTAAAACATCTTCCAATGTCTCGTCTCCTTTATAAACAGCATCGGCATAAATCGGTAAACCGCTCGTCATTAAAAAACTTTCCACCAAAGAGCGGGAAAACCCCGTATTTCCTCCACCGTTACTCTGCAAATAAGATTGTACATAATGAGACACCTTTTCTTCCAGACTGTATGCCCGGAATAAAAGTACTTCAGGCACTGTATTGAGATTTGCCATTCTGAACATACCGGCATAATCGTCGTACAAAGCGATCGAAGAAGCCACCTCGTCAGCAGCCGTCATCGCCTGTGTCAGGAAAAAGTCAATTTCCCGGTTTAAATCGATCGTAAAATCTGCCAGATAATCCGCATTCGCCCCCGGCCAGTCAGGACCACCGGGAACACGGGCAGTGCCGGCATGGTATTTTAACCAGGTACCTTCATATAAAGCAACCCTGGATTTAAACAAAAGAGCCGCATTCCGGGTCAACCGGTTTGAAGCCGGAGCAGCCGGTTGCATATACAAAATTGCAGAATCCAGATCCGACAAGATAAAACGGGCAACCTCATTTCGGGGCCTGCGTTTATTGGCTTCTACCAATTCGCTGTAATTGTCGTCCAACACCTTGGTGATAATCGGGAAATCTCCGACAGCCGTCAATTTGGAAAAATAAATATACGCCCGAAAAAAATACATCTCACCAATATAATGGCGGATATTGTTTGTAACACCTGAAATTTTCCCTTCTCTGTATTTTGGCAATACATCTTCAAAGAAATAATTGCAATCCCGTATAGATTCAAAATTCCAGGCTCCACCGGATTGTCCTACCGTCTTCTGACCCAGAATAAAATTTCCGTTTGAACTTTGAGACGTCTGATTATCACTATTATTATCGTAACCGTATTGCCCGATTCCGGAATATCCGGCAGGAGTACGGAACAAGGAGTATTTTGCTGCTCCGTAAGCCGCCAGTTGATCTTCCGTATTCAGGTATACATTCGGAGTCACGGCCGCCTTCGGTTCGAGATCCAGGAATGCGTCACAAGAGACGGCTCCGATCCCCAGAAAAATAGATAATACAATGTATATTATTCGTTTCATAACCTTTCATTTTTAAAATGTAACATTTAATCCGCACGCCAAAACACGGGAAAGCGGATACACCTTACCGTCTGAATACTTCCCGTCATACGCTTCTGGGTCGAATATTTTCGACATTTTTGTAAGCGTAAACAAATTATCCCCGGAAAAATAAACCCTCACCCGTGAAAGACCTATTTTCGCGACAAGATGCGTCGGTAACGAATAACCGATCTGCAAATTTTTCAACCGGAGATAAGCAGCACTCTGTACATAACGGGTCTGATTCTGGTTGTTTTTCTGGGTACCGAATATAGGACGGGGATAATACGAGTTTACATTAGCTCCCAACGGATCACCTTCCGGCCGGAAAAAATCATAATGCTCTTTCAGTCCCATAGCCTGCCACATATTACCCGTTGCTCCCCAAAAGTAATTTCCACCCAACAGGGCATCCCGTTTACCGACTCCCTGGAAAAAAGCCCTGAAATCAATACCTTTCCAATCGGCACCCAATGTCAATCCAAAAGAATAACGAGGGGTCGTATTACCGATCACTTTCAAATCACCCGGATTCTTAGCCGTATAATCTCCCGTCGTAATCTCGCCGTCATCATCCAGATTCCGGAACATCACATCGCCCGCAGCCCATGCCGTACCGAGACGCTCCTGATTCGTATGGGCCAAATGAGCCTGCATTTCCGCATCCGTCTTTGCAATACCCACGGTTTCATAACCCCAGATTTGCCCCAATATCTGCCCTTCATAATAAGTTCCCAAAGATTTACTTTCATTCGGATATTTGGTTACCTCTCGTTTGAAATCAGAAACATTAAAAGATATCGTATACCCGAAATCGCGGATCCGGTCGTTCCAGGTCACCTGAAATTCCCATCCTTTCGTCACCATCGTCGCATTGTTCCGTTTCGGCAAATTACCGGTAGCGATACCGATAACGGTAGAAACTTCTGCCGGCGGACCGACCATATCCTCTGTGGTACGTTTATACCATTCTCCGGATATATTCAGGCGATTGTTCAGCAGGCCCAGGTCCAAACCGATATTCAGACTCTTTACTTTCTCCCAGGTCATATTCCGACTGTTCATATAAGGAGCCCACGCTGTATTCGGTTTTTTTCCATCGATCAGCCAACTGCCGTTCGCAGTACCTACCGGTTGTGTCAAATAAAAAGGATAATACGTAGCCGTCGGATTTCCCTCTACATACGTATTCTGGTTACCCAGCATACCCCAGGATACCCGAGGTTTCAACATATTGACATAAACGACATAATCTTCCCAGAATTTTTCCCGGGCTATATTCCAGCCAACCGAAAATGAAGGGAAAAAATTCCAACGTTCACTCTTCATAAAACGGGAAGAACCATCGTAGCGACCGTTAATTTCCAACAGGTAACGACCGTCGTAATCATAATTGATTCGCCCGAAGAAACCCGCCGTAGACCATTGACCGAGATACCCACTCGTCACATCTTTACCTGCCGCTGTATTGATGGAAGGAACTTCGTCCGTAATCACATCGTCCCGCCTCACACCGACATCCTCGGTCTGAAACAACTCGGCATTGAATCCGATCATTACTTTAAAATTGTGCATTTCATTCAATGTCAGCGAATAATCGGAATAGGTACTCACCGTTGTCAGGTTCGTTTGCTGACTGGCATAATAAGCCCAGGTACTTCCTTCAGGAGAATTATCGTTGAATTTCATCAGCTTTGGAGTACCGTCTGATGTATATTCGTATACCTTAGCCAGATTCTGTCGCCAGATCGTATTTACCAGCCGATGACCGAAATCGGCCGTAATATTCCAGTTCTCTAAAGGAGTGATTACCACATTTCCTTGAGTATATATCTGATCCTTACGCCGGAAATAACGTCCTCCGTTCTCAATCTGCTCCAACTTCGAATTACGCATATAATGACCGTTCGGATCCTTGAAAGGCATCGTTGGCCATGTACGGGAAATGTCGTGATAATACAAGCCATTATCATCGGCAAACAAAGGTTTATCCAGATCTTCCCGGATCAAGCGGGTCCGTAACCCTACCCGTAACCAATCCGTTACCTGGGCAGAAATATTCCCGGCCACATTAATACGTTCAAACAAATCGTCTCCGTATTTCAAAAGCCCTTCCTGGTTCATATATGCGGCAGACATAAAATAACTCAGACTTTCGGATCCTCCGTTCACATTGAACGAATGCTCCTGAGTAAAAGCCGTCTTGTCAAAATGTTTCTTCGTCCAGTTTTCATTGGCATTTGCCCTTGTATGAAACTGAAACATACCGTTATCCGGATTAGGAATCGTCGTCGTTTTCAATTCTCCTTTCTGATAAGCAAGAATACGTCCGATCGTCTCGTCGTCAAAAACAACACCTCCACCTCCGTTGAGAGAAGCCCGGTTAAAATACATCGCAAACTTATACGAATCAAGCATGTCCGGTAAATTGATCGGACGGGCAAAACGAAAACTGTTACTGTATGTCACTGTAGCCCTGCCGGACTTACCCGACTTTGTCGTAATCAATATCACCCCGAACGGAGCCCGCGATCCGTAAATCGCTGCTGCTGCCGCATCTTTCAACACGGATATCTTTTCAATATCATCCGGATTCAAAGCATTCATATCCCCTTCGATTCCATCGATCAATATCAATGGCGCTCCGCTCGATCCCGTTCCGATCGTCCCCCCTCCGCGGATGTTCACATTCAACGTATTTCCCAAAGCACCACCGACATTATTTACAGAAAAATTCAACCCGGGGACAACACCCTGCAAAGCCTGACCGACCGAAGCTACAGGACGCGAATCGAGAGCTTTTACATCAACAGTTGTAACAGCTCCGGTAAGATTCTCTTTCCTCTGGCTACCGAATCCCACCACGACAACTTCTTCCAATTGCTCTGTGTCTTCCAGCAGAACGATATTTAATTCTCCCCCCTTATTCACCTTTACATCCTGTGTCACATAACCCACACATGAAAACCGAAGCACCGCACCCGGCAATACCTCCAACTCGAATTTACCGCCGATATCCGTCGCTACTCCTTTACCCGTACCTTTGATTAAAATACTTACCCCGGGAATTGTTCCGTTCTGATCCGATACTACACCGTAAACTTTCAATTTTTCAGGTTCCGGAAGTTGAGGTTCCAGCGGCTTAACCACCACCATGTCCCCTATAAACTCAAAAGAAAACCCCGGCCCAAAAACCCGTCCTAAAACAAGATCAAGAAATTCATTCTCTGCTTTCACACTCACTCGGCTCTCCACATCAACCTCCCGGTCACTGTAAAAAAAGTCCAAACGGGTCTGGCTCTCCAATGCATCAATCACACGCTTCAACTTTACATCTTGCAAAGAGAGAGAAACACGTTGCATCTGCGCCTCTACCGTGGCACTCAGATTCTGTCCGTAACAAAGAAGGAGGATGAAAAACAATTTCAACACCCAAAAACGCCGGAAAAACAATTTCACGCCTCCACTTTCATCTACATTCGATTTTTTTTTCATAGTTTTGTTGAATTAGATTTAACAATCGTCCCTGTTAAGGGACATCCAGCCGGTATTTGTTGCTGCAAATACCGGCTTTTTATCATCGTACAACAACCCGCCTGCCGTCTATCTCAAACTCCACACCACGTGTCGTCTTCGTTATCAAATCAGCAATCTCTTCAATAGAAAAATATCTATAAATGACTCCGGTAAAAAGATAAGACCGGGCACGTTCATTCTCAAAATAAAATACCACATCATACCATCTCTCCAGCCAGCAAGAAAGGTCTTCCAGACTCATGCGGTCAAAATAAAACTTACCCTTCAACCAGGAAATGCAAGCACTGACATCCACTTCTTTGACACGCACAACACCGTCACCCACTTCAGCCTGCTGACCCGGTAATAATACGGTATAATTTTTCTGTAAGAAATCCCTCACCCAAACCAATCCTTCCACAAGCGTAGCCTTAACATTCCCTTCAGTTGCATAAGCACAGACATTGAATTCCGTCCCCAAAACCTTTAAACGCATCCGGCCCGATTCTACAATAAAAGGCTTCGTCGTATCTGCCGTAACCTGAAAATAAGCCTCTCCATCCAAATAAACACGCCTTTCACAACCGATAAAAGAAACCGGAAACCTTAAACGGGAATCCGAGTTCAGCCGAACCCGGCTACCGTCCGACAGCTCCAACTCATAATCCGATACACGGGGAACCACCAGTGTATGAAAAACCTCCCGTTCAACAGGTACATTCACCCGACCATAGGAAACTGATCTAAAAGAATCGATCCGCATACGGATATTCCGATCGTCAAACACCGTATCCCGCTCGATGGCAGATAAGTCAACCTCTTTACCATCATCCAATACTAATACCGCACCACAAAACGGTTTTAAACCGACCGGTTCCGACACCGGACTGTAAATCTCATATTTCTGCTTACTCTCTCTCACCACACGAAAAGCAACCACCATAAACAGGGAAAAAATAAAAACGGCAGCATACTGCATCGAAACACGAATGACGCGAAAACGCCGCTCACGAGCACGGATCCGGGAAAGAATATTCCGCCAGATCTTTTCCCGGTCCGGGCTAAAAGCCTCCTCACAAACCTTCAGCTCTCCGGAAATCAATCGTTTCAAATCCGGAATCGTTTCACTCATATCACGCAATGACCTCCACCCCTCCTTTTCCTTCTTCTCCCAACATGAAAAAAACAGCCTTGAAATAATATCCTTATCTTCCATATTTTCAATGACATTCGTAAAAATTAAACGACCGTTAAAACTGGATTGACAGAATCGTTTTTACAGAATAATCAATGATGGATATTTTCCGCCCTGTGTGATGACAATAATTTACTCCTGAACTTTGTTTGTGGTTGGTTTAGTATTTGGATGTCAGCGGTATGAGAATTAGCAAGAAGGGCTGCAATAACCAAAAGAAACGAAGTACATCCACTTGGTTCATAGATACAATGAAACCTATAAACCTCAAGGTTTTTCAGCCAATTCAAACGGTCGTTTTCTTGAGACAAAACCCGTTTGTCTTAAATAAGGCAAGTTTAAAGCAAAAAAGGGTGAAAAAAAATAAAAAAATTCTATTCGAAAATTTCGGAAAAACCGAACAATAAAACCCATAGAAGGAAATCCGGCTCTAAATCGCAGGCATCCGTCCTTAACTTTTTATAAGCATATTTGATTTGGGTCTTCACAGTATTTACCGATATACCTAACTGCTCGGCAATTTCTTTATATTTCAGACCTTCTACACACCCCAATACAAATATTTCCTTACATTTGGGAGGTAATTGCTCCAATAATTCGATCAGCCTCGAACGCAACAATTCAAGACGTTCTTCCGAGTAAACTTCTTCCTCATCACTTTTCGTCTGCAAAAATTTCCGTTGATATTCCCTCTCCACTTCGAGACGCAGCTTATAATTGATACAGGCATTCTTGACGGCCTTCAACAAATACCTTACTAATAAACCGTTCAGATCGATTTTCCGGGCATTATGCCACAAATACAAAAAAACATCCTGTACAATATCTTCAGCTACTTCTTTTTCCTTAACAACTCCCAATGCATAAAAATACAACCGATCCATGTATTTGTCAAAAACACATTTGAATGCCTCCCGGTCCCCTCCCTGAATTTGAGAAAAAAGTACAGAATCATTGCTCATCAAGTGCTTATTTTAGAAATTCAAAAGTAATATAGTATAACGCCGTCAATCCAAAAACATGGCAAAAGAATCATTTGTCCGATCCAACCATTTTCGCAGCAATTTCTTAAATTTAAGTTCCAAATCGGGATTTTCCGTAACAATATTCTTCAATTCATACGGATCATCACTCCGGTCGAAAAGCACCGTTTCTGTTATTGTTCCGTTTTCAACCTTTATTGCAAAAGTATACCGTTTACCCCGCAATCCTCGCCAACCGTTCGTACTCCGCGCAGGCTCGATTCGATAGTAAGGCTGAAAATCCGGCTGGAACCCATTACCGGAAATAATTCGTTCCGATAAATCGAATGTTTCTACCTGCAAAGGAATAACCGATTTATATCCCATCAACGACAACAAAGTAGGATACAGATCGGCCAAAGCAATACGGGAATCAGCATCCCGACGTGGTTTAATCCTTGCAGGCCATGTCACAATCATCGGTATACGCATCGCCTCTTCATAATAGATATCCTTGCCGATGACACCGTGCATGCCCATACAGTCACCGTGATCGGAAGTAAATACAACAATTGTATTTTCCCACAGACCTTCCTGCTTCAATGTCTCTACAATCCGGCCGATTTGTTCATCTACTCCGGTCATACAGGCATAGTAATCCTTCACGGAATTCCGATAAAAATCACCGTTGGAATTGCCTTTTTTCGGAATGTCCGGACGCTGACACCATTTTTCAATATCCAGATCTTTATATAATGTTTTGTATTTTTCCGGTACCAACTCATACCCTGTATGCGGCGGATTTATAGACACCACCAAGGCAAAAGGCCGCCCTTCTTCCCTACATCCGTCTTTATTCCTCAAATATTCGATAGCTCTGTCCGTTTCATATTCCGGTCCCCACTGGTTCACATAATAAAAATCATCCCGGCCGGCATCCCGGTTCCAATACATCGGTTTTAAATGATTATCGTAAGTGCCATAAGCAATCCAATAATCAAATCCATGCCGGCGTTCTTTCGGACACCATTCGTTCCAGGCAACCTTTCCTCTGTTATTATAGGTATCCACATAAGGGAAATAAGGCGCATCCAAATGCCATTTTCCAATATATCCCAATGAATATCCCTGATCTTTCAATACATCCGACCAACACCTGGCCTCTACCGGCAATTCTACCCCATAAGGCGCATTCTCTGAATTACAATTACCGGTAACTTTACTGGAAACAGGGTATTGTCCGGTCATCAACATTCCCCGGGCCGGCGAAGAAACCGGATAACTACTGACTGCATTCTCAAAAGCAACTCCCTCAGCCGCCAAACGATCCAAATTCGGAGTGATTACCGGCTCCACATCCAAATATCCCAAAGCAGTTCCCCGCCATTGATCAGCCATAATAAAAACAAGGTTCGGATGTTCTTGAGACTTCTTTGCACAAGATTGAAAAGGCCAGAAAAAAGAAGCTATCCAAGAAAAAATGAAATAATATTTTGTACTTCTCATGTTTGCAAATTTAAACAAAAACAGATATAGACAAAACATAATGAAACGAACAAACATAAAAAAGAAAGGCTCTAACAACTGAATCACAGCGTTAAAGCCTTTTTAACAAAGAGATTTAAGAAATATATTATTCAGAGACTACATTCCATTATTTAGAATCATTCTCAATATACACATACGTTTAAAAATTCCATCCGGCAGAGAGACAGAATGTTCCCTTCACCGGTGAATCACTGCCTGCCAGCCAGTAAGCAAAGTTCACTTCTGCTCCGCGGTACAT